>Ga0163154_10000616_pt1 | contig 55237 bp, 69 predicted proteins | sample OliLakLV19MP9P1_FD_148649 | JGI IMG/M metagenome (GOLD analysis project Ga0163154, IMG submission 148649) | Freshwater microbial mat bacterial communities from Lake Vanda, McMurdo Dry Valleys, Antarctica - Oligotrophic Lake LV.19.MP9.P1 | ecosystem: Environmental > Aquatic > Freshwater > Lake >...
GCAAGGCCCACGTGTCCGACAACGCCCAAGTGTCATCCACCGCCCGTGTGTACGGCAACGCCCGCGTGTACGGCATCGCCCAAGTGTCCGGCGACGCCATTGTGTCCGGCTACGCCCGTGTGTACGGCGACGCCGAAGTGTCCGGCTACGCCTGCGTGTACGGCGATATCTCAGGCAAGGAGCAGGAGTGAAATATGAAATTCAAATTTACAGACGAGACTAGGATTACCCCCTCCGGGGAAACTATTTACCGCATTGAAGCTATTGAGGATATCCCTAGCCGAGGGGTTAAAGTTGGAGACAAAGGGGGATTTGTTGGTAAATCTGCTCAGGTAACTGGTGATGCATGGGTGTATGACAACGCCCGTGTGACCGACAACACCCAAGTGTACGGCAACGCCCAAGTGTACGGCAACGCATGGGTGTCCGGCAACGCCCGAGTGTACGGCAAGGCCCACGTGTCCGACAACGCCCAAGTGTACGGCGACGCACACGTGTCCGGCAAAGCCAAAGTGTACGGCTACGCCCTTGTGTACGGCTACGCCCGTGTGTACGGCAACGCCCAAGTGTACGGCTACGCATGGGTGTCCAGCAAAGCCCGTGTGTACGGCAACGCCCAAGTGTCCGACAACGCCCAAGTGTCCGGCGATATCTCAGGCGCGGCACCATGAAATTAGTAAAAAGGAGCGCATAATAATGACTATGCCCGACGAGCGCCGCAGAGCAGTGCACAACACAAGGGAGTTTCTTAGGTCTCTTTTAGACCCAAAAGTAACCCCTAAAGTACCTAAAACAATCCGCAAGCAAGCGTACTGGGTTTTAAAGCACTTCCCTAGCGATAATGAAATTGAAAAAGCACGCCTTAACTATGCCGAAGTTTTTGGGGATAAAAATGACTGAACAAGAAAAGATTGATTATGTAGCCCGGTTTGGACACCAAAGCAATGTTATCCGCCTAGTCTTTAACCTCAAAGACCGCCTAGGAATTGGAACGGAGTATTTAACAATAAACGGCGCCTTAGCTGTAAAGTACGTGGACAACAAACAAGTAGGCCCGGTACGCGATTTTCCTGTAATGCCCAAGAAAAACAAGTAGTTAGTGGCAAGGGCGGAAACATGCCTTTAGGCCGATAACAGAGTCCCCGCCACTACTCAGGACCCCTAGATGCTTAAACCGCATTTAGGGGTTTTTGTTTGCGGGCACTATATCCATTATAGAGAGGTTTAAGATATCCTTGGACCCTTGCCCGACTAGGCTACTCCTGCATGCCTAGCGGTTGACCCCAGAGCAGGAATAACCAAGGATCTATAAAATGGCAAATCGTAACTGGCCCAACTCTCGTCTTTACTCGCAGCATGTAATGCCCGTCTCTCTTGACTGTCAAATCGCTATCGGCGCTGCCGGTGCCCCTTCTATTGCCCCAGGCAACGGATATGGTATTTCTAGCATTGCTCGCCTTGCGGCAGGCCAGTACCGTTTGCAATTGCAAGATAACTTTTCAAAACTGTTGCAGTTTAAAGCTACGATGCAGGCCCCCCTTTCGGGCTCTCCTGTAGCCGCCACTGCCCTCGCTCCCGGTTCGGTTTACCAGATTGTGTCTATGGGTACCTCCTCGCAAGCCAACTGGGTCACCGCAGGTCTCCCCAGCGGCATTGTTGCTGCCCCTGGAGTGTCTTTTAAAGCTGCGGCGGTTTCAGTTGGTACGGGCACTGCGTCCCTTATCGGCTCAAGCGATGTTCACGCGGTCGAGCTTATTAGCTCGTCCGTAAACATGCTCATGAACCAGCCTCCGGGCACTACCTCCGCTCAACTCGGTGCGTTCGTAGACTTTCAGTGCTTGCTTTCTAGCGCAATTGGAGACCCGGCTAATGGGTCCCAAATGTTCCTGGAAGTCGTTCTTAGCAACTCCAGCCTCCAGTAGTCCTTAACAGCGTAACCACAAGAGGCTAGAGGGTGCGTTCAAACAGTAGAACCCTCTAGCCTAGTGTTTAGGAGCATATGGCTATCCCGGCTACCCCCAGCAATATGATCATACAGCAAGCTAACCATCAAGTGTTGGTAAGTTACAATCTTGCCTTGAGTGCTACCTCCTATAACATTAACCGCAGCATTGACCAGATCAATTATACCGTAGTTGCCGTTATTTCCGCTAAACAGTACCTAGACACCACGGTAGTCATTGGTACCCAATATTTTTACAAGGTCTCAGCTACGAACGTAGACGGCACTAGCCCGTTTACGCTCCCTCAGTCGGTCATCCCCTCCCCCAACGGTGAAATGGCCCTAGCGCAGATTAGACTTCAGGCCCAGCAACGTGCGGACAGGGTCAACAGCCCGTTTGTGTCCACCGCCGAATGGAATACCTACATTAACCAAAGCCTCTTTGAACTATATGACCTACTGGTCACCGCGTATGGGGAGGAGTACTTTGCAGCCCCCGTACTAACCTTTACCACGGTAGGTAACACACAGTTCTACCCCCTTCCCAACGGGATTAACTACAGTGCCGCTCCCGCCTTCTATAAGCTTCTAGGCGTAGACCTAGGGCTTAACCAAAGTGCGCAGCCTAACAACGGATGGGTAACGGTAAAACGGTTCAACTTCATTGACCGTAACAAATACTTTTATCCTAATACGCAGTCCACCATCTACGGCGTATTTAACATGCAATATCGCTTAGTTGGCAATCAAATCGAGTTTATCCCTGCCCCAAGTGCTAATCAACCTATCCGCATCTGGTATATTCCTCGCATGGAAATGCTCCTGCAAGACACCGATATCACTACTTCTGGCATCTCGGGCTGGATTGAGTACATCATTACAGACGCGGCAATCAAGGCAATGCAAAAAGAAGAGTCCGATGTATCTGTGCTTATGCTGCAAAAGGGCGTTTTGATCAAACGTATTGAGGCGTCGTCTATGAACAGAGACGCAGGTCAAGCCGATACTATCTCGGATACCCGCAATCGAAACGGCGGGAATTCGGGCGCGGGTAGTGGGTTTGGGGCAGGTTGGTAATGGCTAAACAACTCCCTACCATTCAAAACGTAGACCGCACGTTATCGATGCTCCAGAGTCAATGGAAGGCTATCCTAGATAACCTTTTGGCTGCCCCCATGTCCGATTACGTTATGTTGTCAGACTTAAAGCTTGTGTCTGGAAGCAACGTAATTAACCACAAACTAGGCCGCAAGCTAGTGGGTTATGTGGTCACCCTAAAAAGCGCCGCTTCGGACATACATGACAATCAAACGGTCAATACTATGCCCGACAAGACCCTAATCCTAGTAGCCTCTGCGCCGGTTACTTTATCCCTAATGGTGTTTTAAATGGCAGACTTTAGCCTTAGCCCTAATATGCAGCTTCCGGTCCCTGTAACCGGCGTAGCCCCTGGTCCGGAGTGGGCGGACTTGCTCAATGCCTGCATGGCTAAGATTGATGGTCATGACCACACGCCGGGCTCAGGGGTAAAAATTACTCCGTCGGGCCTTAACATTTCCGCCGATCTGCCTTTAAACGCCAATAACCTCACGCTAACTAGGTCGGTGCAGTTTTTGTCCCAGGGCGCGCCTATTCCAGACCTGGCTTCTATTTACGTTAACGGAGTTGACCTTTATTTTAACGATCTGTCCGGTAACCCGGTGCGCATTACCCAATTCGGCGGCGTAGTGGGTACTCCAGGGTCCATCTCTGGCCTAATAGCTCCAGCGTCCGCCTCTTACGTAGCCCTTTCCGCGGCTTATGTGTGGCAATCTGCGGCTAACATCTCTGCCAATATGGACATTGGTAGCCTTATTCTAAGGAATAACACCATAGGTTCCTTTGGCCTAACGCTTGCCCCCCCGGTAGGAATGGCGGCAGACTCTACTATTACGTTGCCTGTTATCCCTGGAGTAACTAGCACGCTGCTTATGGATAACACGGGGGCGATGACTACCCAAGACGCTCTCCAAAGCTACCTCCCTCCTGGCGTAGTTATGGACTATATGGGCGCTACTGTTCCTGCCGGTTGGTTGTCAACAGACGGCACCGCCGTGTCCCGCACGGTGTACGCTGCCCTTTTTGCGGCTATCAGCACCATTTATGGTCCCGGCGACGGGGTCACCACCTTCAATTTGCCCAACTTAAACGGGCTGGTTACCGCAGGAGCGCCGGGCGCTTTGGGGGGACTAGCCACTACAGGCGGAGCATATGCCCACACGTTAACTATTGCAGAAATGCCCTCGCACATCCATACCGATGTTACGGGACACGCCCACACTATTAATCTTACACAAAATAACGCTAATAATCTTCCGCTGATTAGCGCCATTGGTTCCCAAAATGGCGGCAATAACTCGCCAAATACTACCTCTGTTGCACACATTACTATTGATGCAAATGGCGGCGGCGGCGCGCATAACAACATTCAGCCTTATATGGCTGTTAATAAAATCATCAAAATCTAATGGCCATTACTAAAAGCAACCTCAGCCTTAACTTTACTCAAGGGGTAAACACCAAGACCGACCCTTGGCAAATAACCCCCGGTGAGATGCTTGAACTATCTAATTGTCTATTTAACACAAGCAAGCTGTTGGCTAAACGTAACGGCTTTGTTGAGCTTGCGCCCATTCCAGACCTCTTAATCAATACTGTCACAACGTTTAAAACCTCGTTAACAGCGATTGGGGCCTCTCTATACGCTTATGTACCTGAGATCAAGACTTGGTACAATAAGGGCCTGCTTACCTCTGTAAACCTTTCTGTACAGCCTGTAGGACGTAGCGGTGCGTCTCTAACTAACCAAGATAGCGCCACTACGCTTGGGGGCCTCTCTTGTGTTGCTTGGGAGTCATCTTTTGGCGGTTCCGCGTACCAGATAGTAGACAGTATCAACTCACAAATTGTAGTGGCTGCCATAGATTTGCCCGCCACCGCCGTGCAGCCTAAAGTATCGATATTAAACAGGTATTTTGTAATAACTTTCGTGGTTACCGTTTCTGGTAGCCCCCGCCTTCAATATATTGCGGTACCTATTAGTAACCCTACAAGTCCAACACTACCCGTAACCATGGCCACACAAATAACCGGCCTAACGGCCCCCTATGATGTTGTGGTAGCCAATAACACCCTCTACGTTGCTTATAAAGCAAGTAGCAGCACTATTCGCTTGGTTTACCTCTCCAGCACACTGGGGTTGTCCAACACGGTAATCCTAGCTGGTCAAGTCCCTACTGTCATCTCGTTAGCCGCAGACAGTACAGGGTCAACTCCCGACATTTGGCTCGCCTTTGCCAAAGCTGGCCCAACGGTATACGCCGCAATGTACTCGGCAACGCTTATTTCCCAACTCGCTCCTACGCTATTAGACTCCCCAGCCAACGCCGTACCCTCTATGACCGGACAAGCGGCTAACGGGGTACTGACTCTAGCTTACGGGCAACGCATTCAGTCGCTCCCTGCCCCTCCCACTTTGGATCATATTTTAACTAACACCATAACGTCTTTGGGGGTTATTGGTACCCCTGTAATTGTAGCTCGGGGGCTAGGGCTTGCTTCCGAAATGTTCGTTGTGTCAGAAACCCCTTACGTCCTTACCCAGTACAACAACACCTATCAGCCCACTTACTTCCTTTTGGACCTCTCAACAGGTAAAGTAGTGGCTAAACTGGCATATCAAAACGCGGGCATTGAGCCTGCACGCACCCTGCCCACAGTGTCCATCTATGGCTCTAAAGCTTATGTTTCCTATCTATACAAAGACTTAACTACCGCAGCTAACAAAAGCCAAGGCACCTCTACCCCGGGCATTTACTCCCAAACCGGCGTAAATGTTGTACAATTTGATGTCAATACGGTGCCTTTGGCCTCCTCTGAGATAGCAAATAACCTTCATCTATCGGGGGGTTACCTTACTATGTACGACGGCGGCGCCCCTGTTGAGCACGGGTTTTTACTGTACCCCGAAGGCATCACACTTACCCCAGGCGGCGGGGGCAGTATGTCTGCCCAACAGTACTATTACCAAGTCACATACGAATGGACAGACGCGCAGGGTAATTTGCACCGCTCTGCCCCTAGCATCCCCCAGGAGGCAACTCTAGGAGGTTCTTCGGTCACCCTAATCATTCCGACACTCCGAGTCACGCAAAAAAAAGAAGTGCGCATTGTGGTCTACCGCTGGAGCGTTGCCCAACAGGCTTACTATCAAGTTACGTCTATTACCGCGCCCCTAATGAACGACCCTACGGTAGACTCAATTACCTACCTAGACACACAGGCAGACTCAAGTATCTTGGGTAACCAGTTAATCTACACTACTGGGGGGGTTATTGAAAACGTAGCGGCCCCTGCCTGCACCCACATGTGTCTGTTTAAAAGCCGCCTGTTTCTTATCGATGCAGAGGACGAAAATGTTATCTGGTTTTCTAAGCAGGTAATTGAGGCTGTACCCGTAGAGACTTCGGATTTGTTCACTATTTTCGCCGCTCCTAGTCAAGGAAGCCAAGCTAACACTGGAGGGGCTAAAGTGCTCGCGGCTTTGGATGACAAGCTAATTGTATTCAAGTCTCAAGCCGCTTATTACGTTACCGGCAGCGGGCCAGATAACACTGGGGCGCAGAATGACTTTTCTGATCCTGTTATCATATCGGCCACCGTAGGCTGCGCTAACCCTCAAAGCTTGGTTTTAATCCCCAACGGCCTCATGTTTCAGTCTGACAAAGGAATTTGGCTACTAGGGCGAGACTTGTCTACAACCTATATTGGCTCAAACGTAGAAAAGTACAACAATATTAAGATCATATCAGCGGTTAACGTATCTAAAGACAATCAAGTACGCTTCTCCCTTGCAGATGGTACCATGTTAATGTACGACTACTTTTATGGGCTCTGGGGCACCTTTACTAACCTGCCTGCCGAGTCTGGCACGATGTTTCAAAACCTTCACACGTATGTGGATCAATTTTCCCGTGTGTTTCAGGAGAGCCCCGGTAAATACCTGGACGGCTCTAAACCTGTCCTATTGTCGTTTAAAACCGGATGGTTCTCTTTGGCAGGCTTACAGGGCCTAGAGCGGGCATATTTCTTCCAACTCCTAGGCCGGTACATCACTCCCCACACGCTTACCGTGGGTATCGCGATTAATTATATTAACAGTGTATTGCAGACGGTTGTAATCCACCCCGACAACTTCACCCCCAACTATGGCGACGCGCCTGGCCCTTATGGCGCAGAAGACACTTACGGGGGTATCCCGGACCCTGAGCAATGGCGTATCTTTTTTGAAACCCAAAAGGTCGAAAGCTTCCAACTCACAGTATCAGAAAACTACGACGCCTCTTTTGGTGTCCAGCCGGGCGCAGGGCTTACCCTTTCTGGCATAAATCTTGTAGTGGGAGCTAAGAAAAGCTACACAACTACTAGCAGTTCTAGGTCAACCGGTTAATGGGCACTATATCCATATTTGAGGTGTATTTTGGGTAAAGGTAAATCCGCGGGCATGGGAGCGTTAACCGGGGCGGCCTCTGGTGCCGCCATAGGCACCGCCGCGATGCCTGTCATCGGAACCGCCATTGGCACCGTAGGCGGCGCCCTTGCTGGCGGCCTAATGGGGTGGTTTGGCGGGAAAGATGATGAAACTGATCCTACAATGCCGGATATTACTAGCCCCGTTACGCAGGGGCAGCTTAACCAAGCCCACGGCGCCACGCAAAGCGGTTTGGAGCAACAACAAGCGTTTGTTAACGCACTTAACGCACAAAACGGCATTGGTAACCAAAGTCAGGTCTATAACCAGCTACAAGGCATAGCAAGCGGCACTGGACCTAATCCCGCGCAAGCCATGCTTAACCAAGCAACCGGCGCCAATGTGGCCAACCAGGCCGCTCTAATGGCCTCTCAGCGCGGCTCTAGCGCCAATTCAGGCATGCTTGCCCGTCAAGCTGCCATGCAGGGCGCCAACATTCAACAGAATGCGGCAGGCCAAGGGGCAACTCTTCAGGCAAATCAATCACTTAACGCTATTGGCGCTGCCGGTAACATTGCTAATCAACAGGTTGGGCAGCAAGCCAACGCCGTAGGTAATTTTAATCAATTTGCCCAAAACAACCAGGGGCAGCTATTAGGGGCGCAGAGTAACTATAACAACGCGATTACCGGGGCGAAGGGCAATGTTAACTCCAACAACCAGCTAGCGGCAGATCGAGACGCTAAGCAAACGGGCGGATTGTTAAATGGCGTGGGCGCTGCGGCGGGGGCTTTCGCCAAGGGCGTGGGAGGGGGCGGATCGTCTGATACAGGGTCTACCGACGCTATGTTCAAGATGCCTCAACTAGGCGCAAACGTGGTTAAAACTACGCCTTCTGGCCCTAGCCTTGGCGCCAATTTGAACTTCGCAGGGGGCGGACCCGTCGGCGCTGCCTCCTTTGTAGGCCGCCATCTCTCAGGTAAGCCTCAGCTTGCGCACGGCGGCACCGTGGACGCCCTTGTCTCCCCCGGTGAACGCTACCTCCCCCCCGCGGAAGTCAAAAAAGTAGCTTCGGGTAAAAAAGCCCCCCTTAGCGCAGGACAAAAGATTGCGGGTACGCCAAAGCACCCCGGTAACGACTACCGCAACGACACCGTGCCAAAGAAGCTCCAAGAGGGGGGGATTGTTATTCCCAACTCTGTCCTGCAGTCTAAAAACCCCCATGCCGCCGCCGCCACCTTTGTAGCTGCAGTGCTCGCTAAGCAGGGACTTAAAAAGTGAAAATAAACCTCAAGCGCATCAAGAAAATTGCTTCCGATGACCACACCACCACGTTGCGCACCCATGACGGACATGAGGTTGTGGTTAGCCACAAGTCTTTGCATCCCGCCACACGCGGCGCTCTAGCCGCCATGCCCATGATTGGCGATGGTAAACTTAAAGCTATGGCTCAGGGCGGCGCAGTACAACAGGGCGGCCCGGAAGTTGCACGTAAAGAGATGTACGAGTCAGGCGGCGGCGTAGAGGAGTCTCCAGACCCCTCTGATATGGACCCACAGTCCGCGCCGGCAAATAAAGCTGCGCCTAAGAAGTTTGCAGAAGGTACGCCCGACGGCCCTATTAAAGCCCCCCTTATCCCGGATGATATGATTAACCCTAACGCCGGGGCTATGTCCCAAGCTAGGGCCGCCGCAGCACCGCAGGAGATGACCCAGGGCCAGCAAGTAGCAGTTGACCCCGGCGCCCTCCCCTACGGTATCTCTCCTGAGCAAGCCCTTAGCGGTGACCAGGCCCCTCCAGCCGCTACCCCCATGCAAATGGAAGGTAATGCGCAGCCGCCAGCGCAAGCCCCGGGCAGCCCTCCAGCACAACCAGACCCTTACGGATTTAATGCGCATGAGGCGGCGTATAATCAAGGGCTAGAGAGCGAAAAGAAGGGTTTGCAGCAAGCGTCTAGTGCGGAGGCCGCCGTAGGGCAGGCTCAGGCTCGGCTACTGGGTACACAACAGGCAATACAAGCTACGCAAGCTACTGAGTTTCAGACTTATATAAAGGTTCTGAATACCGAGCGTGAGTCTCTAATGGCAGACATTAAAAACCAGCATATCGATCCCAATCGGTTTGTTAATAACATGAGCACCTCCTCTAAGATTTCTACGGCTCTTGGTCTTATTGCTTCTGGCATGGGGTCTGCAATGGCGCATCAAGAAAACCTTGCGGCTAAATTCTTGACTCAACAGATTGACAATGACATTAATGCTCAAAAATCGGAGTTAGGAAAGAAAGAAAACCTTCTATCCGCTAACTTTAGACAGTTCGGTAACATGCGAGACGCCATGGACATGACGAGGGTTATGCAATCCGACATCTTGGGCAACCAGCTTAAGCAGGCGGCGGCCCAGCAACAGTCTCCTATGGCTAAAGCTAACCTATTGAAAGCTTTGGGACAACTAGAAATTCAATCTGCCCCTATCGTCTCCCAAATGGCGATGCGCAAGACTTTACTCTCTGGCGCGTCTAAGGGGCAAATTGCCCCCGAGTCAGTTATCCGCATGGTTGTTCCGGAGCATGAGCAAGCGGGAGCTACCAAAGAACTGAAAGAAGCTCAAACCTCTTATAAAGCGCGCGACAACGTACTAAGTGCTTTTGACAAGATTGCCGAGATTAATACGCTGAGTAACCGAGCACTTAGCCCTTTTCAATCAACCCGGCAAATTGCCGCACTTAGAGACCCCGTGGTAGCCTCCCTCTCTAAAGAGACGGCGGGGCGCTTTACTGAGCAGGACGCGCATATGCTTGCCACCCTCTTCCCCCAGGCCGGTGATACCCCTGAAACCCTCATCATGAAGAGGGGGCAGACTAACAAGCTTATTAACGAAAAGCTTAACTTCCCCGCATTAAAAAAATGGGGTATTGACTTATCGAGTACGGGCAGGTATGATAGTGTTGGCAATCTTAAGATTGTAAAATCCGCTCCAAAGCAAAAGTAAAGGTATTACCATGAAGGTAACTAAGAAAAAGTTCGCAGATGGAGGCGCTACGTATGGAGCTAAGCCTACTACGATTGAAGAAAGCTCTGTGGATGGAGCTAAGCATATTACGATTAAAGGGGGCCCTACGTATGAAGCTAAGCCTACTACGATTGAAGGGGGCTCTGTGTATGGAGCTAAGCCTATTACGATTGAAGAGGCCCTTCTCTCTATGCAAAAGCGAGATATTGCCAATACGATAGGCCACCAAGTCTATCCCGCCCCTAACCCCGCTTACTTTGAACCTAAATATGGAGCTAAGCCTATTACGATTGAAGAGGCCCTTCTCTCTATGCAAAAGCGAAATATGGCCAATACGATAGGCCAAGCCTATCCCGCCCGTAACCCCGCTTACTTTGACCCTAAAGATGAGGCGTTAGAGAATCCTCTGTTTAGCCCAGAGGACTTGGTAGCACTGCCTGCGGACCTCGCGGCTAAGGGTGTTATGCGTGTTGGAGAAGCTGCGGCGCCCTATGTGAAGGCCGGGGCTAAGGCTATAGGTAGAGGCGCTGCGGCGCTTATGGAAGACGAGTCAGGTAACCTAGGCCGTAAAGGTGTTCAAGCCCTTATGCCAGAGCTTCCCCCTGAAGTCCCTATGTACTCTAAACTGGAGGAAACGGTTAATTCTAAAATCCGTCAATCCATGCCCAGTGAGTATGTTAAAGCTACCCTCAAAAATGCAGGCGTCACTGCGGACGAGCTAGAAGTTTATGGGGTGGACGGATTTTTAAAAGGTAAAAAAACCGTAACCCCCGAAGAACTAAAAGAGTTTGTTAAAAATAATCGCCCCAATATTGAAAAACACTCTTATGGCGATAAAATTGAGAAGTTTGACGATGCAGGCATTCCGGAGGATTTTGAAATATCCGACAGGGACATAGCTAGATCGTGGGATAACTTAGAAGATAAAGATGACTTTGATGAGGCGTGGATGGAGTACCGAGACACCCTCAGGTCCGAACACTCCGACAATCCGATAAACAGGTTTAAAGTTGAGCCCGTAGAAACGCGCGGAGGCTCTACTAAATACGTTTTAGATTTAGGGGATGAAGAGTTTACTACGGGGTACGGGCAACGCCGTAAATCACACACCGGCAGCTTAGAGTTTGGTACTGAAGACGAAGCGCAAAGCGTTTTAAATGATATTATAGATAACTGGGAAGAGGGCTTTGAGCTTTCTGATCAAGACACCGCCAACGTAGCGGCGCCCTTTATTGAAGCTCACGGCGTGCAAGTGCGCCGGGAGGCTTGGGAACGGGCTTTAGAGGAAAACCCCGACTTAGCCCCTCCCGCCAAAAGTCTCCCCGATGGGGCGCTCAAAAGGGCAGAGGCGCCCCTTAGCGGGAAAACTAAATATAAAAATTACACGTTAGAGGGGGGAGAAAATTACCGTGAGGACCTCTTTACCGGCCCAAGCAAGACTTCATTTACGGCGGAGCGAGCAGAGAAGGACTTCCGCAGCGTAGTAGCTAAGACTGAAGACTCTCTTACCCTAAAAGGGGTCGATACGCACAGTCCGGAAATGGCAGAGTACGTCGATACCTTACGCGACTCCGCAAAAGTAGAGGATAAAGAGGTTGTAAAAGCCTATGATGCGGTTGTCCCCCCTTGGAAGCGCACTGCTAAGTTAACTATTTCTCAAAAAGAAGCCCAACTTGAGGAACTTGAGGGCGAACTCGACGGTATAAACAGCGGGTATGAGGCAAAAAAAGATGAAATCCTACGCGACGCGGTTGAGGCGTCGCAGGAGTCGTCGGTTGCTCAATTAGAAACACTTGATGCTCAAAGAGATCTTGCGGCGGAGCTTAATCGGGACAAACGCGTCAAATTACGCAAGGATACTGCAGATTTAAGACTATCTCTTGAAAACACTTCGGGTGAATACAAGGGTTCCCATTTTGGCGACCGCCAGCCCAATATCTTTGTGCACGCACGCACTACCGAGCGCGACCTTCCGGGCGTTGGTAAATCTTTGCACGTAGAAGAGATCCAGTCAGACGGGCATCAAGAGGCGCGGAAGGTCGGCTATGTGGGTGAAGCCGCCAAGCCTTACACAGGTATTGTATTTGGGCAGGAAGTACAAGATGCGCACTTAGCTAAGATGCAAGGTCAACTTGACGAATACATGCGTAAGCACAACCTCACAGACCGCACTTCGGCCTTGTCGCAAGCGGAGCAAGCGGGAGTATTTAACCCCCAGGACATGCAAAAGCTGGCAGATATCCAATCCTATAAACTTCACCAAGAAAACCCTTCCGGTATTCCTGAAATGATTATGGCTAAAGGTTGGGAAGACCATGGCTTTAAGCGGTCTTTGCAGAAAGCTGTTGATCAAGACAAGGATTACCTGACCTGGAATACGGGCGAAATTTCCGCCAGGATTAACAGTACTCCCAAAGAAGGACATGAGGGGCAAAAATTTGCGTATGATAAAAAATACCCTGGAATTATTAAACGGTTAATTAATCAATTTGACTCTAGCATTACAGTAGAGAAGGTACGAGTAGGAACTGGAGAAGGCAAGACGGCGGAAGTTTGGGGCATCAAGCTCACCCCTAAGCTTAAAAATGCTCTACGCAAAAAAGGATTTGCTAACTTTGCATCAGGCGGTATGGTTGGCTACGCGAATGGCGGCGGGGTTGTAGGCAGTCAACCAGGAGACAATGGAACCTTAATTCCTTATGATGCCGCTCCTACCGATGCTGCTCCTACCGATGTTATTGACCCCTATACTCCCGATCCAATTGATCAACAATCTTCAGATGTTAACGTAATTACCCCCGAAGGAGACCTCGTCTCTATCCCCCAGGAGAGTCTGGCGCAAGCGTTACAGCTTGGATACTCTCACGCGCCACAGCAACAGGTTGAAAATCACTTTCAACAGAAGAAATATGGCGCTGCGGGGCAGCAAGCTATTGCCGGACTTGAGGGCGTCGCTTCGGGCGTTGTGGGCAGCACTTTGGCTACCGCCGCTGAGCGGGGCTTTGGGGTTAACCCTGCCGATATCCGCGCGCGAGAAGCTGCTAACCCCGGCACCCACTTAGCCGGTGAGGTTGTAGGCTTTGCTGGTAGCGCATTAGCGGGCACAGGCGAAGCTGCTTTACTAGGTAAGGCAGGGGAAGCTGCCGCCAGTGCTGTAAAGCTTACTGGGGGCTGGCAGAAGCAGGTAGCGCAGGATGTGGTAAGGGCGGCCTTTGAGGGTGTCCTTTACCAGGCTGATCAGGAGCTTGGGCGAGTAGTTAAACAAGACCCAGAAGTGGGCGCAGGGTACGCGATTGTCAATATTGGCTTAGCGGGCGTCATGGGCGGTGTATTTGGAGGAGCAACGGGCGCAGCTTTGAGGAAACTCGGAGTGCACCCCGAATTACCTTCTGCTCAAGTTGACGAAGGCCCCTTTGTGTCCGGCATGGACATGGCGGCCTATGAAGCGGGCGACCTTAAGACCCACGTAGCCGTTAGCACCGATATTGCCCCCGCTAAAAAGGAAGGGCTGCTCTCTGCATTTAAGCTTAACAAACAAAAACATAACGCCAAAGAGATTAAAGAAGCAGCTAAGACCATAGGAGCGCCTGAAACTCCTGGCATGACTCTTGAATCTCCTTTGATTCAAATGCAGCTTGACTCCCTTGCTCATAGCCCATACACCTACTCGGGTAACAAGATTAGGGGTCAACTCGACGCTGCCTATAGCACCGCTGAGGGGGCTTTGGAGGGGGCTACTAAATCCGCTAGTGGTTTGTCTAAGGAAGAGTTAGGGCTTTCTGTTCAAAAATCTCTTACTGACCAGATCAAGACTGCCTACGCTCCCGTCAAAACCGCTTTTGAGGAAGTGTCCGCGTTGCATCCTAACGTACCTGTTGAGTTGAAGTCTATTGGAGCGTTTAAAGAGGGGCTTAAGGACATCAAAGAGATCGCTTTGGGACCTAGTACCGACGAGGGCAAGCTTGCCCGTCAAGTTATTAGCGCACTTCAAAACGCTAAGACTGCGGAAGACATTGGAATTGTTCGCAATATGGCGGCTTTGAAGAAGTCGGGCCTTGGCGCAGACCCTATGGGACGCATTAAAGGCGTCTTGCGCGACCGCTTAGCTGAGATGCAAGACGACGCCGTAGCACGGTACGCTAAAAGTTTTCCTCGTAACGACGAAGCGGGCGCTTTGATGGGCAGCTTGATTGACCAAAACGCCGCCGCTAAGGAGGCGTATAAGCCTTATATCCGCAAGGTAGGCGAATTGAGCGAATGGCTAGGTAAGGGTAAAATCCACGGTACCGCAGACGCTTTGAATTTTATGAACGAGCGGCTAACGGCTACCGACATCTCTAAGCGTATGTTTAGCGCCGCTAAAGACCCTGCGTTTATTAAGTTCTTCTCTAAGGAGTTTCCTGAACAGTTTCAGTTAGTTAGAGACCATCAACGTATGGCTTTGCGGGACGCTGCAACTACCGGCGAGTCGTTCAGCCCTAAAGTATTCTTTAACAAATACAATAAGTTAGAGCCTGAGATTCAGCGGGCGCTGTATACTGTGGAAGAAATGAGAAAAATTGCCGCTTCGGAAACCTATATCCGCGACGCCTTTCCTAAGAATTTCAACCCGTCCGGCACCGCGCATGCCCTTGCCCTAAAATCCGCATATGGTAGCCCCAAAGGTCTCCTTTTGGCTAACGCCAGAGATTACGCCATGGAGAAGGTCATTAACGCTTCCAGCAACATAAAAACGCAGCAAGCGCAAGCTTTGGCAGAGGCTACTATTAAAGGAGACCGCCTCTCTACGAAAGCAGTAAAAGCTATTTTCAACCCTATGAAAGATGCCATGCCCTCAGCCGTGTACCCCCTTGCAGCGCATAGGGACAAGCTAGAGCGCATTGTAGCCGGGTACCAGGCGGACCCATCTAAAATGTTTGGGCAAAACGATAGCAACCCTGTACCGGCCTATGCTCAGGCTTTTTCTGGGACTACTGCGCGGGCGATGAGTCTATTAGTGGCGGCTAAGCCCGGTATGGTACCTCGTAACCCCCTGGATACCATCATCCCCGCTTCTAAGCCTCAGCAAGCTCAGTACACGCGTACCCTGGACATTGCCCAACAGCCTCTAAGCGTACTAGCTAGAATTAAAAACAACACGTTGGTTAGCGCGGACGTAGTGCTGCTTAAGACTTTGTATCCCACTATCTATAACGGGTTATCTCAGAAATTAATGAACACTATCATTGAGATGAAGGGTAAAGGTAAGGTCATCCCTTACAATACCCGCATTCAGCTTAGCGTATTCCTTGGGCAGCCTCTGGATAGCACTATGACTCAGCCCTCTATTGCCGCCGCACAAGCTAAACCTTTGGCGCAACAACAGCCGCAAGAGTCTGCTCAAACTCCCAAAACTGGGGTTAGAAGAAATACAGGGGCTTTGGAGAAGCTTGGAACCTCTTATCAGACAACTTCGCAGGGGCGTGTCAGAGATCGATCAGACGGTAAACTTTAAGTCCCAATAGGATCATTATAATTTCCTACGTAGGAAAATAGGCCCTCATAGTGTACTTGGCGGAGGAGGGTAGCACCTGAAGCAGTCAGACCCATGCACGTCATGCGGACAGCGGTCCTTTTCGGATAGTTCCATAATTCGCTTCGCGCAACCAGATGCGCTCGCAGCATGTTCTGGACAATGTGGGTAGGCTAAATACCGTTCAACTTCCAGTTGACACAGCTTCGCCGCCTCCCTCATCCCCTCGGCGCGGGCTTCGCGGAGGGCTTGGGCGATAATTACGACTGAATCTGGACCTGGTTCGCCATTCTCGGAAGCACAGCACGCTTCCCATACCTTCTCTGCTTCGTTCATGGCTTCGCTTCCTCTTCTGGCGTCATTTAGCGTCGTCCCGATGGTACCATCTACCGTCTTTGTCTAGGTAGTACTTATCAAGAGGGCGGTGCGAGTTCAGGGAAGGCGAAGCGAGGGAGGGCGCTGGGGCGTTGTTGCGATGATACCATCTACCGTCTTGGCCTAGGTAGTACTTATCGAGATGGCGCCCCAAGTCCAGGGATAGGTCGTCGACGATGTGCTGGGGCGCTGGGGCGTTGTCGGCGAAGCGGTACCATTTACCATCTTTGCCCATGTAGTGATGACGTAGGAAAGTACTGAGGGCGACGGGGTTTGGTCGTAGCGGGCCCCAATTATCCGGCACTGCGGGCTTGGAGCGGGCTGGGTCGGGTTTAATGGTACCTAAGTTGATGGTGTGCTCATGCTCGGGGTTGCGCATAATAATCTCTGCCAATTCCTTTTTACACGCGCGGCAATACTTGTAAGTCTCCCCCAAAGAGGTCGCTTGGGCGTCTACCATTTCAGTACAACATTGTGGACAATTCATTAGATCCTCCTGCCAGCGGCAATAGTAAGAGTGTGCCTTCTAAAGAGTAATATTGCAAGATAAACTTGGGTTAGGCACAATATCCTATTTATACCGGGGTCATAAGCCCTTAACCTATAAGGGGTATAGCCACATGGCACGTAAAAATGTACTGAAATTTGAAGCCTCCACCTCCCAAAGCATGGCTAGTAACTTTATCTCAGAACCTACTGTTATCAAGTACTTAGACAACTGCTCCTATCAAATCCTTATCACTACTATCGATTCTACCGGCTCGTTTGCCGTGCAGGCTAGCAATGATTATGAGCCTAATGAACCCGGCGTTGCTGAACCTAACCCCGGTAATTGGGCCGCGCTCCCCCTGTCTGGTGCTCCTACCGCAGGCGGTGCAGACGACTCTATTGTTATTGACCTTAACCAACTGCCCTATACGGCCCTGCGCGTGGCCTATACCGTGGTTACTCCCGGAACGGGTACTTGCGACATCATCTTTAACTCAAAACAGGTAGGGGGCTAACCATGAGTCAAGCATACTTCTACCCCCCATCGGGCGGCTCTAACGCCTCTGTAGGCCCTAACGGCGCCCCTATTCAATCATCAAGCACCCTAGTGGCAGGAGAGAGCCCTACGGGTACCCAACTGCCTCTATCCGTTAACGCCAGCGGCGACCTAATCATTGACGTGCTTACTCCCGCCTCAGTCGTTACCGTGGTGCAGCCCAACGGTGCACTGCTACACGTTACGGTGGATGCGTCCGCCTTGCCCCTAGGCGCTGCGACGGAAGCTAAGCAGGATACAGGTAACGCCTCCCTAGCGGCTATTGACGTTTCTACGGTTTCTATTGATACCAAAACCCCTGCGCAAGGGCAGGCCCTTATGGCCGCCTCTGTGCCCGTGGTTATTGCCTCTGATCAAAGCACTTTGCCTATTTCCGCCGCTTCTCTTCCTTTACCTTCGGGCGCGGCTACAGAAACTACCCTAGCGGCTATTGATACCAAAACCCCTGCGCAAGGGCAGGCCCTTATGGCCGCCTCTGTGCCCGTGGTTATTGCTTCTAATCAGAGTGTTTTGCCCGTATCGGCTGCTTCTTTGCCCCTACCTTCGGGCGCGGCTACTGCGGCTAACCAGGCCACCGAGATAGCCTCTTTGGCCAGCTTAGATACTAAGCTGCCTGCTCAAGGGCAAGCCCTTATGGCGGCTTCGGTGCCGGTTACGCTCGCTTCTGACCAAACCACGTTGCCTGTGTCTATTGCCTCTCTTCCCTTGCCTGCCGGGGGGGCTACTGAGGCTACTTTGGCGGCTATCTCTGCTCAATTGCCTGCGGTTTTAGGTCAAACCACGGCGGCAAATAGCTTATCCGTCACTTTGGCCTCTGACCAGGCAGCACTTCCCGTTACTGCGGCTACTCCGGTAGCTTTGACTATTACAAACGCTGCTATTACTGTGGGGGTCACCGCTGTGAGGCTCACGGTGTCTGGCGGCGCCCCTGCCGTTACCCGGGTAGCTTTGGTAGTTACTCCAGACTCCTTGTCCGGTGCTTTGTTTTACATTGGCTCTAGCTCGGTTACAAATTCAGGAGCTACTAGAGGCGTTCAAATAGCCGCAGGTCAAACTTTTATTGCTAATAACGACGCTGGCGACTATTGGATTGTTTCTAGCGTAGCCGCGCAGACCGTGGAAGTTATGGAGCAAGCATAATGTCCATATTGATTACAAACAGAGCGGGTGGCGGCGGTGGCGGAGTCGTGGTTAAATCATTTACCATTGCCAACAATCAGGTTGCGCCTGCCGATGTTACTGGCTTCTCAGTAGATCCCCTGTTGGCTAACGGCTTTATCTCAGAAATGTCAATAGTTAGACGCACTGATACCGTGGTGACCGGAAGCGTTAACGCGCCTTACGTGGCTAATCTGCCCTCTTTAAATGGGGCTGTAGTTGGGTCCGCTAGTTCGGGAAGCGGAACTGTTATCGTCGGTGATTTTTCTCAAGTCAACGCTGTTGCTCGCGCCAGAATAACAAAATTAAACGCCAACGGCACAGAAGATGCAGTTTTTGCCGCTAACGTAGGTATCGGATTTAACAGTGCGGCGATTGCGGTAGCAAGCTACTCAGACGGTAGCGTTCTTGTGGGCGGGGCGTTTAGTCATCTTAACGGCGTCCTCATTAATCCTGGCAGGATTGTCAAGCTTAGTTCAGCCGGCGTGTTAGATGCTCCTTTTAATACAAATTTAGGTGGCGGCCCTAACGGCGCTGTACAAACCTTAGCAATTCAAACGGACGGTAAAGCCCTTATCGGAGGGGATTTTACTTCTTGGAACGCTAACCCTATTAATAGACTTGTTCGCATAAACGCAGACGGTACCGAAGACACCGCTTTTACCACCAATCTGGGAACCGGGTTTAACGGTAGAGTGCGCAGCGTGGTTGTAAACTCATCAGGGTCTATCCTTGTAGCAGGTCAGTTTACCAGCTTTAACGGAAACGCCCGAGATTATTTTGTTCAATTAAACGCAGATGGTACAGAAAACGCAACCTTCTACTCTACAGCAATTGCGTCCGGCGGATTTACTGGGGGCACCTTATATGAAGCCTTTTACCAGGCGGACGGTAAGGTCTTGCTTGGGGGAGATTTTACTGGTTTTGCGGGGGTAACCAACTACGGGGTAGTGCGGCTCTCCGCCACAGGCGTCCCCGATACGGCTTTTAACTCTAATACTGTTGCTGGGTTTGCAGCACAATATTCTATACTAGCTATTGGGCAAAGCCCGCAAGGCAAAATTGTAGTCGGAGGAGACTTTACCGTCTATGACGGTAACTCTAACTTAGTGGGCGTGGCTCAGTTAAACCTAGACGGCACTACAGATGCTACTTTTACCGCAAACTTTGTCGCGCCAAGTCCTACTTATTTGGGTGCAAGTTTTAATTACAACGCTAACGGACTTTACATTGGTAGCTATGACGGTACGGGCGCTGCGTTTTTCAGTCGTTTAGGGGAGGGTTTGGTTGAGCTTAGTACGCAACAAACCCTTAGAGGTGTCTACAACTCACTTTCAGGGGTTTGGAGTGTAGGGGCTATTGTTTCTATTGGAGACGCGGTAGGAGTGAGCTTCTCGATGACTCCTGCCGGTCAACTTCAGTATACGTCAACCAACATTGCGGGCACAGTTCTTGCGAGCATTATGAGGTTTGTAGTTCAAGCCCTTTAGCTTAAATTAAAAATATATGTCAAAACCTTCTGTTCATATTAACGATTCTCTAGTCTTTAGGCCGCTTGCTTCTGCTCCCGCTAACCCGGAAGAGGGCGAAATTTACTATGATAGTACCTTAGTCGCTTTGCGTCAGTACGTAGCCGGTGTTTGGTCTACACTTGGCCGCTCTGCGAATTCATCCTATGTTTTCAACGGCTCTACAGACCTTGGCCCAACGGTTGCAAATAATGTACGGCAAACCGTACCTTTTGGCGGAACCTCTCCGGGTACTTTTACTAATATGGGCTGGTACAACGGCACAACGGGCGTTTTAACAGCCGCGCGTGCGTGTCGTATGCTAATCAGCGCAAGCATTCTTTGGAACCCCAATTCAGCCGGATCAAGGGCGCTAGTTCTCACTAAAAACGGCACGGACATTTTTATTGATTTTAAAGGGGCCGAGCCTAGTTTAGAAACTCAAAATAAATTTTGCCAGCTAGTTGACGCTCAAGCCGGGGACTATTTTGAGTTGCAAATCCAACAAAACAGCGGCTCGACTCTAGGATTGTACTTGGGCGCCCTCCTTAATCATCTTTCTATCTTTGAAATCCCATAATGACGATTAACCAAGGTGGCGGCTCTAGTTTTAATTTTTGTAGAAGAATTTTACTCTTAAAAGGATAATAATATGAATAACTTACAAGCTAGCGTTTCAAGCGGACTCAGTGTAGATACCTGGAAAGTTGGACCTTCTTCTTTGGATATTGATAACCAGCTTAACACCGTGAAAACAATCATGGTTGTACGGCAAGGGGCGTAACGTGGCTTATAACTTGCTTAGACCTGTGGCCCTCTTCTCCAGCCTCTCTATGGCCACTAGCCAGACGAGCAGGGCGGTTGAGATTAAGAATCAGGATAATATTGGCCTTCAGGTTACGTGGGCAGGCGCCCCTACCGGGGCGTTTAGTGTCCAGATTTCAAGTGATCACATAGAAGACATTGAAGGCAACATTCAAGTAGCAGGTCATTGGGTTACTTTGCCTCTCTCTCCCGCCGTCACTGCGTCCGGTACCCCCGATGACGCTTACATTGACCTTAATCAAATGTCGGCTCAATATGTCCGTTTAGTGTATACCGCGGCGTCTGGGGCGGGCACTATGACGGCACTGGCAGTCGGTAAGGGAGTCTAAAATGAGTCAATATAGCCTATACCCTCCAAAAACAGGCGGCGGCGGAGCGGGAACCTGGAAAACTCCCGTAGCTACGGCGGCGGCTTTGCCTGTAGTGGGCAATGTTATAGGCGACGCTCGCGCGGCGGCGGACACGGGCGTTATTTACGTTTGGACGGGGGCTAGTTGGGATACGGCGGTGGCGGGCGTAGGTACTGTTACCTCTGTAGGCTTGTCTGCTCCAGGATCAATCTTTAGCGTCTCTGGCAGCCCCGTAACGGGCGCAGGTACCCTAGCCCTTGCCTTAACTACCCAGGCCGCAGGTACTTTCCTATCCGGCCCTGTATCGGGAGGACCTTCCGCGCCTACGTTTAGGGCATTGACTGGCGCCGACCTTGCAGTTGGGACACCCAACACCGTTGCTGGGTTCGGAGGAGGCGGCGAGTTAGAATCTATCCCTAACTGGGGGGTAAATACGGTTAGCGGTGGATTAGATCAACAGCTTACCGAGCAGCCTAACGATTTCAATACCGGGTATAACGTAAATAACTTACAAGTAAACTTTGACCCTCTTAAAAACTCCCCCAATGACTCTTGGACCTTAAGCAATGTTTATGCCAACTTCGATGTTAATAGTTCAGGGTTTACGCTTGGCACCAACACCAACGCCGCTATTTTAAGGAACAACTATTTACAGCACTTGGGGACGGGCAGCGTTGGCGGGTTAATTTTTAACAGGAACAGTGCTAACCTTGGCAACGGTGTAGACCCAATTTCAGTTAGAGGTTTGTTTTACAGTGCAGGGTTTGGTAATGTCAATAGCGGCGTCACTATGACTCAGGCGCTCCAGGGCTATAATTTACAGGTACGTTTTAATCCCGGCTCGGTCATGCAGGGAAACGTCTTGGCCTATGGCGACTTTTGTAACTTTGAGGTAGCTGTTCCTGGATACCAAAGTTTTGTGGCGGCGCCTCAAATAGCGGAAATCTCTAACAATTCCAACTATTTAGGCGTTAATATTGCGCCTACTATTACCACGTTTACGGGTAATGCTGGGTTTACGGGGGTTAACATTAGCCCCCAACTGGGTACTCTTGATACTGGAAGCTTTCAAGGCATTACAGTTAACCCTACGATTGCGTTAAATAAAACTCAAGCTTTGGGGCTCAATGTTACCATGGCGGGGGTAACAAATTACGTTGGGGTTAAATCCTCTCTTGTAGTTCAGGATTTAACGTATCAATTCAACGCCTTCCAAGACAACGACTACTACACCCTTGAGTACGCCAATGACGGCGTTGCGGGAGCGGAAACATTTACAGTTGGCGGCAGCAGCATTGTGGGTCACATACAAAGCGGAGTGTCTACCGCAACGCAAATCAGGGCTGCCGCCATTCTAAACGTCAATATATCCGGCGCGATTACTGTTACAATATCTGGTACGGGCAGCACCGCGCAAGTTACGGCTGCCCCTGTTAACTTTACAGGAGGAGAGGACCCCGGAACCGCCAAGGCGGCTCAGTTTGAAGGCGATGTTCAGATTAACGGCGCCCTCAGCTTTACTGGGGCGCTATCTATTGGTGCGCTAACCTCGTTTGCCCCCTACACGGTAATGAGCGGTACCGGGTTCACCTCGATTGATTCGCTTATCACACAGCCAAATGTTCCAGCTAACGCCGTAATCACGGGTACGGACCTTCTGGCTATCAACACCGCCATGTTGCTCAACATTGGAGATAATGCCTCTGTTACCTCTAACTTCCTAGGCTTTGCCGCTTTGGGAATGCCTACCGTGCTCAGTATGGGCATAGGGTCTACCATTGACCTGGTAGCGGGCGCGATCTTTGCTGTTAGCTTAGATGGATCGGCAACGGGAGGAATTGCGGATAGACTTGAACTGTGCCGGACGCTCGCTATCCCAAACGGGGTTACAGTTGTAAACAACCTAGTGGGATATCAGTTTGATTTACCTTTTGGAGACCCGGGAACCTTTACTTGGGGTTTCTACTCTAGTCCCGTTACTGCCCACAACTTCCTAGCGGGGGACCTAAAGGTGGGCGGCGTGGACTTACCGTCTAACTCTAGCGTGGGGATTGAACTAGAGTCTACGACTAAAGCAGTACGCTTTTCTAACATGACTACAACTCAAAAGCTGGCCCTTACGGCACTCCCGGGCATGCAGGTATTTGACACTACTTTGACTCAGATGAGCTACTACAACGGAACTACTTGGATTAACTTTTAAAGAGGTTTTATGACACTAGAGGAAGCGAAAGCGCATTTGGAAGCTGTGAAACTAGACCCTAAAAAGGGTGTAGAAGACAAAGATAAGACTATTAAAGCCTTACAACTTGTAAGCGGCGCATGGGCGAAAATATGAGCGCTATTAAAGGCTTAGGGATTGGTATTGTGACAATTTTTGCCCCTATCCAAGCGGCTTTGATTGTAGCTTTGTGTCTGGTTGTGGCGGACTTGATCACGGGGGTGATTGCAGCTAAAAAGCAAAAAGAAGCAATTACTTCTAGCGGAATTAAACGAACTGTGGGTAAAATAGTACTGTATGAGCTTGCTATTTGTCTTGCTTTTCTTTGCCAGCAATATCTCACGGGGGATCTATTCCCCGCTTCTAAGCTAGTGACGGCTTTGGTAGGACTTACCGAGCTTACTAGTATTTTGGAAAACCTAAACGCTATTCACGGTGCCCCCGTGTTTAAGATTATACTCGATAAGATCACTAAATCTAAGGAAAATCTAGAAAAATAAGTTTGTAGGGTAAAATTAATGTTAAAAATTGTGTTATTTTTGTATGTTTTTCTCTTTTCCTTCAATTCTTTTGCGTTGCAAGTAAAAGCCAAAAAAATTAACTTAGAGCTACGAACGATTAAAATCGCGCATATTCAAGGAAAAATAGACGACATCTCCGCTACCTTATTTGAAACAGAAGTGATTCACACTGCGAATGTTCCGGGGCCGCGCCTTGTAGTGATTAACTCCCCTGGTGGGCATGTTGATTCGGGAGAGCGTATGATTAGGGTTATGAAAGCCGAACAATCTCGCGGTGTTAAATACGTGTGTGTGATTGTAGGCGACGGCGCTAGTATGGCGTTTAACTTTTTTACTCTTTGCGATGTTAGGCTTGCAGTAAAAACCGCTCATTTTCTATTTCACAAAATAGCCCTTGCAAAAGAAGGCATCCCGTCCCATGTAAGGCTAACGGCGCAAACATTGAGGCGGGTTGCTGATATGCTGGACGCAGAGGACGAAAAATACCGGATTGGTAACGCTTTTGCCTTGAGTCTGTCTCTTAGCGTGTATGATAATCTGGCGGCGGCAGATATCGAATGGAACACTTCTGAGTTGTTAAACAACGGTTACCTGCACGGCGTAGCAACTCTTGACTAATGCGTAAAATTAACATTGCTGGAGTTGCCCTAATTAAAGAGTTTGAAGGGTGCAAGCTAGAGGCGTATAAATGCCCCGCCGGTGTGTGGACTATAGGGTATGGGCATACGGGGGCAGAGGTTGTAAAAGGATGTAAAATTGACCTCGACACCGCTGGCGAGATTTTAGATAAAGATTTGACCAACTTTTCCGTGGGTGTAGATAAACTAGTCACTAACAAAACTATTACTTCTAATGAATTTTCCGCTATGTGTTCGTTTGCTTTTAACGTAGGTCTAGGCAATTTTAAAGCTTCCACACTGCTTCGGTGTGTCAATAAGTTTAACACTGAGGGGGGGGCGGGGGAGTTTATGCGTTGGAATTTAGTTCGGGGTATTATCTCTCCTGGCCTGGTTAGACGCCGCGAAGCTGAACGCGCTTTATTTGTGTCTTAGTGGCGGCAGCCGCATCGAGTTAATGCGCCTTCGCAGCGAGTAAGGCCGCTTAGATATACTCTTTCCAGGTATTCGTAATGGGCGGCAACACCCCCTAACGTGTGTCCAATCCATAAAGTCTCTGATAATAGGAGTAAAAGAAGTACCAGTCTCACTCCTGCTCTTTGCCTGAGATATCGCCGGACACGCGGGCGTGGCCGGACACTTCGGCGATGCCGAACACGCAGGCGTTGTCGGACACGTGGGCGTTGCCGTACACCCATGCGTAGCCGTACACACGGGCGTTGCCGTACACGCAGGCGTAGCCGTACACTTGGGCGTTGTCGGACACTTGGGCGTCGCCGCACACCCATGCGTTGTCGTACACTTCGGCGTTGCCGGACACGCAGGCGTTGCCATACACTTGGGTGTTGTCGGTCACACGGGCGTTGCCGAACACGTTGGCGTTGCCGAACACGCAGGCGTTGTCGGACACCCATGCCTCACCCGTTACCTGGGCAGATTTACCAACAAATCCACCTTTGTCTCCAACTTTAACCCCATGGATAAAGATATCCTCAATAGCTTCAATGCGGTAAATAGTTTCTTCGTAGGGGGTAATCCTAGTCTCGTCTGTAAATTTAAATTTCACTCCTGCTCCTTGCCTGAGATATCGCCGTACACCCGTGCGTAGCCGTACACTTGGGCTTTGCCGGTCACTTGGGCGTAGACGGACACTTCGGCGTCGCCGTACACGTGGGCGTTGTCGGTTATGAGGGCGTTGCCGAACACACGGGCTTTGCCGTACACTTGGGCTTTGCCGGTCACTTGGGCGTAGACGGACACTTCGGCGATGCCGTACACTCGGGCGTTGCCGCGCACTTGGGCGTCGCCGAACACTCGGGCGTTGCTGCGCACTTGGGCGTTGCCGTACACGTGGGCGTTGCCGTACACTCGGGCGTCGCCGTACACGCGGGCGTTGCCGTACACTCGGGCGTCGACGAGCACTTGGGCGTTGCCGCCCACACGTGCGTTGCCGTACACCCGTGCGTTGCCGTACACTAGGGCTTTGCCGTCCACGTGGGCGTTGCCGTACACTCGGGCGTAGTCGAGCACTCGGGCTTCGCCGTACACCCGTGCGTTGTCGGACACGATGGCGTGGCCGGACACTCGGGCGTCGCCGGACACGTGGGCGTCGCCGTGCATCCACACGTTGTCGGACACGCAGGCGTTGCCATACACTTGGGTGTTGTCGGTCACACGGGCGTAGCCAAACACAAGGGCTTCGCCGTACACCCACACGTTGTCGGACAAGTAGGCGTTGCCGTACACCCGTGCGTTGCCGGACACCCATGCATCACCCGTTACCTGCGCAGATTTACCAACAAACCCCCCTTTGTCTCCAACTCTAACTCTAACTCCCCGGCTAAAAATATCCTCAATAGCCTCAATACGGTAAATAGTTTCACCGGAGGGGGTAATCCTAGTCTCGTCTGTAAATTTAAATTTCATATATTACTCCTGCTCCTTGCCTGAGATATCGCCGTACACGTGGGCGTCGCCGGACACGCAGGCGTTGCCGTACACTCGGGCGACGCCGTACACTTGGGATTTGCCGGACACACGGGCGGTGCCGGACACTTGGGCGTTGCCGTACACTTGGGCGTTGTCGTACACGGGGGCGTTGTCGGTCACACGGGCGTTGCCGGACACCCACGCGTCGCCAAACACCCACGCGTCGCCGGACACAATGGCGTTGCCAAACACACGGGCGCTGCCGAACACACGGGCGTTGCCGGACACACGGGCGTTGCCAAACACACGGGCGCTGCCGGACACCCACGCGTCGCCGTACACTTGGGCGTTGTCGGACACTTGGGCGTCGCCGTACACCCATGCATCACCAGTTACCTGAGCAGATTTACCAACAAATCCCCCTTTGTCTCCAACTTTAACCCCTTGGCTAGGGATATCTTCAATAGCTTCAATACGGTAAATAGTTTCACCGGAGGGGGTAATCCTAGTCTCGTCTGTAAATTTAAATTTCATATTAAAACTACCTCAATTCCAAATTCTTCTCTAAGAATTTTACGCTGACAGTTGTAATGGTCTCTAGTCCATTTGTGGGAAGGGTCTTTAAACAAAATGACCTTGCAAGTATCCTTACCTGGATACATCCTAAACCCTCTGCCAACCCATTGCAAGAACGAATTTTTAGCTTTACCTAACCCCGCGATAATAATGTACTCCGCAGGCTTGGTATCTACCCCCTCCCCCAAAACTCCCGTAGTTCCAATCAGTACGTTTAACTTTCTGGAGGTAAATTTGGCTATAAGATCTTTAGAGTTATTGGATACCCCGTTAGCAAACGGCATGCCTGTAAGTTGAGAGAGAATGTCCCCGTGTTCAATTTCTTTTACCAGGCAAAGGGCGCTTTTACCCGCATCTTGTAACATCTTAAGTTGATTGGAGATTAACTCATTGCGGTGCTGGTTCCTAATTACCGCCTGCGTGTATACGGCCCGCCAAGTGGTGCCGGTATACGTTACCCGGGGTAACTCGTAGACATACGCCTCTACAGGGCATATGAGTCTTTTAGCGACCGCATGCGCGTGAGGTACCCGGTAGGCTACCCCCGCGATAAGGCTCTCCATTAGAATGTTTTCCTCCTCTTGGGACCTAAAAGGTGTCGCCGTAAGGCCGCAGCGGTAGTAGATAGTGCTGCCTATTGTTTTATTGATCTGGCGGTAGGTTTTGGCGGCTGCGTGATGGTACTCGTCTAGTATCATCATGCCGTAGTTTAGCCCGGTTGTTTTGTTTTCTATAGCATCAATATTTTCAACTGCAATTAGCGCGCCCCAAGGGCCTACGTCTAAACCGGGGAAAAACTCCCGCAAGCTGCTAGTAAGCTGCTCCTTCAGGTTCAGGTTAGGCACCACAATAAGCGTCGGTACGTTTATAGCTTCGATAAGAAGCGCAATGACAACTGACTTACCCACCCCGGTAGATGCGACTAGTACCCCCTGGTGTGCGCGCTTTAGAGCCTGCACCATGGCGGTCTGCTCCTCGTAAGGGGTAAAGGGTAGGCGGAGCATGAAGGGCGTCGTGTGGGGGCTAGGAATGGCCCTATTGTCATTTAGAGAGAGGGTCCAGCCTTGATGCTCTGCTAAAACAACTAAGCGGAGAAGGAGGCCGGTAGCAAAGTGACCTTTTTTGTCAATCAAAGGCTTACGGTAGTTTACGCCATAAAAACTTTTGGGCGGCAAGTAGGACAACTCCCGACGGATGAGGGCGAACTGAGCCGCGGTGTACCCCTCAACCCTCGAAACAGAATTGTTTACCGTGACCTGCATGGCTCAGTTAGTTACTTGGCAGTTTGCGCCGATGTGCAGGTTGCAGCCCGAAGGCGAGGTAGACGCATAGTTACCCGGGGGAAGCTCTGCCAGCCAAGCCGAAGTGCCGTTCCACATAACCCCGTAGAGCTTGCCCTCGATGCACAAGGCCGATTCAGGGAAGCTGCTAGGGTACTGTATTACCTGCTGGGGGCACAGTTGAATAGGTACCAGGGAGGGGGCAACCCCGGCCTGACCTGCAGCCCCGGTAGGCCCCTTAGGTCCGGGGGGACCGATAAGCTCAGGTCCGCAGGCGGTAAAAGCTAGTACTACTAACAGTAAAATTAGAGTTTTCATATATACAAGCTACCCTACTCTATTATCTAAGTCAAGGGGCTACTCTGACCCCTAACCCCCTCCCCATAGCTCCTACTAGCCTTGATAACCAAGGCTTGCGTTGATCTGGAGGTCAACCTGCTACTGCTAGCCTTATTCACACCCGGTTTGCTGGGGCTATTAGGTGCCCAACTACCATTAAAACCGTTATCAAGGCGCTTACGCGAATGGGTGTGATTTCTGCCTTATGCTTAGTGGCCCTTTACACCGCTTGGCCCGGAGTGAGTCCCGGTCTTGATCCAGCTTTGCATGTAAAGAACCTCTTAGACCTTGACTTCTTAGGTTTCAGGTCGGTGAGCCTAGTTTAGAGACTGTTAGGCTATCCTTCGTCTTGTGGTATACTCTATAGTAGGATATGGTACCTGTCAAGGGTTTACTTGATTTAACAGGGTTATAATTTGATTTGACATTAGCGGAGTTGTTTAGTAGCCTATGGTCTGTAGCTGCACTTTATCAAACTTAAGAGGTAACTAAATGAAAAAAATCACTGAAATTCAGTTGAAGGAGATCCTAGCTAAGCATTTGGAATGGTTGAAAAATCCCGAAGAGGGGGAACGTGCAAACCTAAGCGGCGCGGACCTAAGCAACACGGACCTAAGCAACGCGGAGCTTAGCTATGCGGACCTTCGCGATGCGGACCTCGGTAAGGCAGACCTAAGCAACGCAAACCTTAGATGTGCAAACCTTAGATTTGCAAACCTCGCTGGTGCGGACCTCTACTGCACCGACCTTCGCGATGCGGACCTAGGATATGCGTACCTCTACGGCGCGAACCTGCGCGGTACAAAGTTCTAAAATAATCAAGCGTAAATCTGCCGAAGAGGAATGGAAATAGATGTCGAGTAATACAAAAGTACTTACAACGCAAGAACTGGTTTCAAGCTTAGCTAAGACATTGGCCCTTGGAATGTCAAAGCTTATTGACGGTCAGGCAGAGCACAGAGGCGGTGATGTAGCATTTCACTTGTCTACGCAATTACTGGCGGCGTTTGTAGCTGCCAGAGCTTGTAACTCATTGAAAGTGCCGAGTAATCTAACCCCGCCTCAACAGTTTGAAGTGGCTTGCGCCTCTTTTCAAACTTTTAAGGTCGCCTGTCAAGAGGCAGTGGCGGCAGGATTTACTGCCGCAATGAGCGAATTTAGTGGACAACATGTAGAGTATTATTGTCAAATTAAGGTAGTCCCGGAACCCCCCAGTAAGTTAGTTAATTAATAAAGGAGCTTTATGAATAAGATGGTTGGTTTGGTTTTTGTGTACCCTCTGGTTTTTGTGATTGCGATGGTATTGAGTATCATGTCTTGTAGCCCCCCCTCCCCGAAGGCTAAGACCTTGTGCGTTCACCCGTTTGTCAATGGCGGGCAACCGACGGTACTCTCCGAAGACGCTATGACCATGAACAACGGTCAAATCGTATTCACCGATGGGGACCGCCTCATTCGACTTAACGGTGCCCTTTGCATCACGGTGGGGCAGAAATAATATGACTAAACTTGAACGAGCGGTCAATTCTTTGGATAACGACACCCTGGCAGAGCTAGGGGCTATGAGTCAACAGGGCCTTAAGGATCGCATTGTAGGGGCCTCAGAGACGATGAGGCAGGCCTTGGAGGAGCTTGAAAACAATGCTAACTATCAGAAGGTTAAAGAGGACAAGGCGGCCCTGGAAGCCGGTAAAAAGGAAGTTAATAAACGCCAAAAAGCTATTATTGAAGTGGCCTTGAGCCATTTGACGGGGCAGGCAACAAATGAAGCTAAATAAGAACCTACAGCTAGGATTACTTTTTGCTCTTTACTTGGCACGTAGCGGGAGGACTACTATTCATTATGCGGCGTCCGGGTTGGGAGTTTCGGAACCTTTTTTGGCGCAAGTGGCACGGTTATTGCGTAAAGGCGGAGTAATTGTATCAAGTAAAGGGCCTAATGGGGGGTATGAGCTTAAAGGTGAGCCCCTGGTGTCGGACGTATTCAAGGCTATCGCCCCGGTAAAGCTGCTCAGCACGTACCGGCTTCCCGGCTCTAGCCATGAATACAGGGCGCTACACGCCTTTGCGGGTAACCTTACGGCTTCCATGGCCCCCCTTATGAATCGTAAGATCAAAAACCTAGTAAACGAGGTTTATGCAAACGATACGGCTAAGTTTAACCGTACTTCCCCTTCGACGAGCATCAATTGACCACAAAAACTAAGGTAATTTCCGTACTGCTAATTACAGTCACCGCGTATGCGTTTGGGCGATGGAGTGCCCCGGAAAAGATTGTAGAGAAGCGCGTGGAAGTTGTTCGCGTAGACAAGAGTGTTGACACCAACAAAGACCAAAGAAAAGAGGTAGTAAAACACACGGTGACCAAGCCCGACGGCACCACAGAGACCACAGAGACCACGGTAACCGATACTAAAAAAAAGACAGAAGTAACTGTTTCGACGGAAAAAAATGTGAGTACAGAAAAAACAGTGACTTTTAGCACTTCAAAGGTTACTATTATGGCTCTGGTAGGTTCGGAGTTGTCTTTGCCTTTGGTTCCGATTTATGGCCTTTCTATTACTAAACCTGTACTAGGCCCTGTTACCGCAGGCGCTTGGGGCTTTTCTAACCGGACCTTTGGGGTCTCTGTGGGGTTAACTTTTTAATGGATATTTTAGCGCTTCAAGAAATTATTAAACAAGCATATGAGTCTGAAGTTACTGTGTCGGAGGCAGAAAAACACGCGGCTAGGTTCCTTGAGGCGCAGATTACTATCTCGTCTGCACTTAAGGAATGCGATCTAGACTGCCGCATGCGCAAGACCGGCCTTAAAACTCTCAAATCTGCCATATATCTAAAAGAAGCCCGCAGCGGGGAAAAGAAGCCCTCAGATGTTATGATTGAAGCGGTTATTAACCAGGATAAGCTGGTGGCCTCTGCTCAGGACGAGTTAGACGCGGTAGAGGTTACGCGTAACGAGTTTCAGAGTCATTACGAGATATGCCGAGAAGGGCACATCTTTTTTCGGGGTATTGCTAAAGGACGGTTCGAATGATTAAAATTGACGTAGCCAATATTGTAGCCAATATGCAGAAGTTGTACGCCAAAGATAAGAAAGCGCAGAGTATCATCTGCTCTGGAGACTCTGTAAAAACTTCATATCAGGAAAACAACGGCGCCCCCTTCCCAATCTCTCACCCCCTCCGAGTACTCACGGGCCTTCCCTGCGTCCCCTTCAATAAGATCATTCAGGTAGCGGGAAAGCCCGACTGCGGTAAAAGCACGTTTGCCGCAGAGCTAATGGCTTCAAGCCAAAAGTCCGGCATCCAAGTCATTGTGTGGGACGCGGAGGACAAATTTGACGCCAACCGCTTCACCAAGATGGGCGGCATTCCCAAGGATCTCCTAGTTATCAAGACCAATGAGATCCTAAAGGGCGCGGAACTTGTTCGCAAGTATATCACCGCCATTAAGGAGCAAGACGAGGAAGCTAAGATCCTCCTGGTATGGGACTCCGTAGGCGGTAGCCAGTCTAGAAGTCATGCAGAACGGGAGCTAGATAGCGAACGCCACGCACAGCCCGGGCAGGACGCCAAAGAGAATGGCTCAGTCATGAAGATGCTGGTAGCCCTCATTAACAAGTACCCAGACTCTATCGCTACATACCTGGTAAACCAGACCTACGCAAAAATTGGTTTTATGATGAAAGGGGACGCCGCTTCTGGAGGCACTAAAATTGAGTACCATTCTTCCCTCATTATCATGCTCAAGCGCATCAAGGTGCTCACTAAGACTGTCAAGGGTGTAGTTAACAAGTACGGCATCCTAACCCGCGCCACGGTGTCTAAAAACCATTTGTCCCCGTCTGCTACCTCCGTTCATCAAATGGACTTCCAAATTACCGCTGAAGGTGCTAAGGTATCAGAAGGAGCAACGGGAGATGAAGAAAATGAAGACTCAGAAGAGTAACCCCATCGCGGTACTAATCAGTGACATCCATTTTACGTTGGGGACCCTAGAGCTAGCCTCCTCTGCACTCAGCACCGCTTTGCAGGATGCAAAGGCCAGAAATCTTTCTTTAGTCATTTGTGGCGATACTTTGGACGCTAAAGCTATCATTAGAGCCGAAATAGCCAACAGACTTATCAACCTGTTGTCTAATCCAGACAACCCAAAAATCTACCTTATAGTAGGTAACCATGATATGTGTAACGAGAAGGGGAAAGAACACGCTTTAAACTTTTTACAGCCTTATTGTGACATTGTGTCCTACGCAAAAGAAGTTGTTTTAGGCAAGCAAAGTGTTTGGCTATTCCCCTACTTCTCAGATAGAGAGGAATTCGCACGATATATTCAACACCCGTACTGCTCTGACTTGGTTATCGGACACCAGGGCGTTTTAGGAGGTAACCCGGGACATTACATTCAGGACCCCGGCGCCATTGATCCAGAAATTTTGAGGGGTAAACGGTTTATTACAGGCCATTACCACGCGCATCAAGTAGAGGAAAATTATAGCTACGTGGGCACCCCCTACACTATCACATTTGGAGAGGCTAACGATCCTCCCAAAGGCTATTGCCTCCTAAATTCGGACGGCAGCCTGACACACGTTCTCCTTAATCTCCGCAAGCATATTATCGTAGAACGCACAACAGAAACACTTGCACAACCTATCATAAACTATGTCCCGGGAGACCTATTGTGGTTTAAACTCACGGGTAGTAGGATGGAGCTTGATCAAGTAGAGCGCGAAAACGTAGCCAAGGCCCTAGGCATCTCCGAAGGTTTCAAGTTTGATAAAATATGCACAGACTCAAATGTGGTTCAGATGACTCCAAAAGTAGGTCAATCCGAGATTGAGATGCTGGATAAGATCATTGACGCTTCTAAGGTAGATGACCCAGAAGCCGTAAAAGCTCTTTACAAAGGGATGATGTGAAAGTTTTAACCGCTAAAGCTACAAACTTCCAAAGTTACAAGGACTTAGAGTTTAACTACTCCGATAAAGGCCTAGTCCTTATCTCAGGAGAGACGGGCGCGGGCAAATCCACACTCTTGGACCTGGTGTCTTGGACACTCTTTGGAGTCACGTCCAAAGAGGGGAAGGCAGACGACGCGGTATCTTGGGGAGCTAAAGAGACCAGCGCCACACTAACCGTAGCCTTTACTGACTACCGCGTCAAGGTTACCCGCACCCGTGGTAAGTCTAACGATCTGTATTGGTCAGAAGAGGAAGGCGGCGCGGACCTTCGGGGTAAGGACCTCACGGAAACGCAAAAACTTCTAGAAGCGCGATTAGGCGTGACTGCCGACCTTTTTCTTACCGCGTCCTATCTTACTCAGTTTTCTAAAGCCGACGAATTTTTTATCTCAAAAGCTAAAGATCGCAGGGACGTACTGGAAAAAATTGCAGATCAGGATTTTGCAATCAAATTAGGCGTGCGCTCCTCAGAAGCGCGCAAAGCTGCAAAAAAGGAAGCAGAGACCCTAGAGGCTAAAGCCGCACGGTTAGCCGGTCAAATGGCCAGCCTAGAGGGTACCGTTGTTGACCTGAAACTTTCCGCCTCTACTTGGAAACAAACAAACCTTAATGAAATTGCGGGAGTTAAAAAACTAGCTGTTAGTTTTCACAAGGACAACTTGGATAAAGCAGAGGCGCTTAAGTCTAAGAAGAACCTACTGGACGGTTCCCAAGATACCCTGTTGTTGTCTAATATGATCCAGGGGTTGCGGGTAGAGGCGGATTTTTGCTCTAAGAAACGCTGCAATCAATGCAGCGGCCCTACGGGGCATAAAGAAAGAGAAGAAAAACTTAAAGAAATCAGCATCTTAACCTCTGCCCTAAGAGATGCGCAAGCGGTAGTGGTCAAGATAGAGACCCTTACCATGCAGATCGACCGCCTCTATACCGCATCTAACCCCCATACGCTGCAATTAGAAGCCCTACAGAAGCAAACTAATCCTTTTGTGGGCAAGGTATCGCAGTACGAGCTAGAAGCAGCCAAAGCCTCCCTAGATCACGGCAAAACCGTTGCGGAGCTAACCAACACCCGCACCCTGGTATCCCGCCTCTCCTATCTTTATGACGCCTCCATGACACTTAGGGGCGTCCTAATGCAACAAGCTGTAGCCTGCCTCCAAAACGAGACAAATAAGTACCTAGAACAGTTTTTTGACGCCCCTATTAGAGTAGAGTTGACGTTAGAGGACTCAGACCGCATTGAAGTTGTGATCTGTAATGGCGGGTACGAAGCCTCCTTTAAGGCCCTGTCAGGAGGAGAGCGGTGCATGCTTAAACTGGCGTTCAGTCTCAGCCTTATGCGCTTAGCTCAGGAACGGGCAGGAGTAGCCTTCGGGCAAATATTCTTAGATGAGCCTATGAACGGACTAGATACAGGGCTTAAAGGTAATGCTTTTGGTTTACTACAGAAATTAGCCCGCACGTACCCCACGGTAATGGTTATTGAACACGACGAAGAGATTAAAAATATGTTTGATAAAAAATATACCGTGACAAAAAGCAACGGCAATAGTACCGTTACTTAAGAGTGAAAAATCCAAGGATCACACATAAAGAGCGGGGGTTACTTAAAGGAGCGATTAGACGCGTATTCAGTCGCTCCGATATCCGCCGCAAGGTAGTAGAGTTGACAGTAGTAAAACATTACGACACAAGCCGCCCCCGCGTAAAGAAATGGTCAGTTTGCCCCCTATGCGAGCAGTTCACCCCTACCTACCTGTTACAGGTTGATCATAGAGACCCTATCGTCCCAACTCACACTTCTTTAGAAGAGATGTCATGGGATACAGTAATAGATCGCGTGTGGTGCGCAGAAAATAACCTCTTAGCAATCTGCAAACCTTGCCATAGAGAGAAGACACGGTTAGAAAACAAAGAACGCAGGAAAAACAAAGGAGCAAAAAGTGAGTAATTCTAAGGATATCCGAAAGCAAATTCGCAACGTTATGCAGGCGGAGGCCCTCACGGTGCTTACCCAAGAAACCATGGAAGCCATTCGGAAGGAGCTTAAGGACCAAATTCGGAATGAGCTTGAGGTTTTAACTAAAGACCTCAAGGCTACCCTGGACCTGCGCATTAAAGACATCGCTAAGCAAGTCTCAGATACCCTTGAATCTATTGCCAAACACAGCAAAGACATTCAAGCTTACGTGTTGCGCCAAAACAAGTAGCACTAAATCCAATGGTAGGAGACCTAATGAATAACAATCGAATTCTTATCGTGTCTGACTTGCATTGTCCCTATGAACACGGGGATACCGTTAGGTTCCTTGCTGCCATTAAAAAGAAGTATAAACCTACGCGCATCATCCTTACAGGGGACGAAGCAGACTTTGCGGGCATCTCCTTTCATGATCACGACCCAGATATGGACTCCTCTGGTAAAGAACTTGATAAAGCAATTAAAGCCCTTCAACCGATCTACAAACTCTTTCCTACTGCCCAAGTGCTAGAGTCTAATCACGGCTCGCTAGTACTGCGCAAAGCCCTTGCCCACGGCATGTCACGTTCATACTTCAAAGGCCCCGGAGAGATCCTTAAGGCCCCCAAAACCTGGTCATGGCATTTTGACATCGTCCTAAACCTCCCGGACGGTACGCCCTGCTACTTCCATCATAGCAAGGGGGCTAATGTTAAGAAAAACTCTCAGGCAATGGGCTCTAGCTTTGTGCAGGGGCATCACCATGAAAGCTTTGAAATTTCTTACTGGGGTAACCCTCATGCCCTACTCTTTGGTATGACCGTGGGCTGCCTGGTAGACCCGCACAGCCTAGCAATGGCATACAATAAGAACAACCTGCGACGCCCGGTAATTGGCTGCGGTATAATCATCGATAGCATTCCTCAGCTTATCCCCATGAAATTAAACAAGAAAGGCCGCTGGAACGGTAAGGTTTGACTTCATAGGGCCTATCTGAGATACTCTTATGCATGAACCATCTAATACTGGTTTTTTTGACCGTAACAAAGCTCTACAGCCTCCCGCCTGGTCTCCAGTCCGCCCTTTGCTTTGTAGAGTCTTCCCACAATGTTAAAGCTGTTCATCACGACGATGGCAGCGCTAACAGCGTTGGAGTTTGTCAAGTACAGCTTCCCACGGCTCGTATATTGGGCTTTAAAGGAACAGAAACCGAGCTTTACCGTGTGGACACCAACGTTAATTTGTCTGGCGCTTATATATCTAAGCAGCTACGGCGTTATAATGGCGATGTGGTCAAAGCAATTAGTGCTTACAATATGGGCACTTACCGTGTAGGTAAAGACGGGTTTCCAAAAAATAAGAAGTACGTTCTAAAAGTTTTAAAAGCTTGGGGAGAGGGCCGGTGAAACGCATTAATTTTAAGATTATGGGCAAAGATTGGGTTTTACGTCTTCTAAAACGTAAAGAGTATGATAAGCGACACGGCAGAGGTAGCGTAGGCATCACTCATATGCACAAGCGCCGAATTGACCTACAGCCTCAAGGAATGGACCTTGAGACCATTATTCATGAGCTTACCCATGCCTACATGGTAGAGATTTGCACCGGCAGCGTGGACCTGGACGACGAGCAGATTGAAGAAGTATTTGCGGAATTGTTTGCTAAGAGAGGCCGGGAGATGTTAGACTTGGCGGATAAGCTGCACAATACGGTTCGGGAGCTAACATCAGGTATTACGAGGTAACAATGAAGCACAAAGAAATTGAGACTAAATACCGCGCTGATGAGATGTCTTTTACCGAGTTTGAGCAGTTCATTACTGCCCTCAAGCCGGTAAACACTATCCGCGCGTCGGGCTACGATTACTTCTACTGCTCCCCCGCCGCCCCCGCTAGCTTTGCCCGCCACAGGGTAGGCCCTGAGTTTAACCAGCTTACTTTTAAGCGTAAACTATCTGATATTAATAACTACATTCGAGACGAACACAACATCTCACTCGACACGAAAGTTAAGATTGATCAGGTCGCTGCCCTACTCAAAGAGTTTGGCTATACACATAACTCTACAATTTTTAAAAATGTTTTTGTATACAACTTTGATAAGTACAACTTTGTCTACTACGTGTGCTATACCCCCGAGCTTAAAGAGTTAGGGCGATTTGTTGAGGTAGAGATGTCCGAAGAACATCCTTGGGACAACGAAGACCAGGCTTGGGCGCTCCTACGTGAGATTGAAGGCAGCCTTCGCCCTCTAGGCATCACCCCCCAGCATCGCATGCGCAAATCTTTGTTTGAGATGTTTAAAAAGTAATTGACTTAACCCGCCCCCCGGCATAACCTAATCACAGGAGTTACAAATGATTATTGGACTAAACGGACTCATGGGAGTAGGCAAAAGCACTGCGGCTAACTTCATTACCGCCTACTCTGCCTCCCCGACTAAGCTAATCAAGTTTGCCGCCCCTCTTTACGATATCCAGGAATTTGCATACCGCAGGATTAAGTCAGTATTTAACCGCCCCGATGACTTTGTAAAAGACCGCAAGCTTCTCCAATGGCTAGGTACCGAATGGGGGCGAGGTACCATTAACGATAACATTTGGGTTGACATTTGGGAAAATGAAGTCCGGGAAGCCGTAAAGCAAGGCTTCACAGTTATCTGTGATGATGTACGATTTGATAATGAGGCAGAGACTGTGCTCAGCTTGGGAGGTATTGTGCTTAACATCGCTTCCAGCCAATCCCTTACCCGAATCACGACGGCCAACGGTATAGTAGCTCATGCAAGCGAAGCAGGCATTGCCTCCAACTATATCTCGCACCGGGTAGAAAACAACGGCACCGAAAAAGAGTTTGACCACAAGCTGAGAAGCCTACTCTTTGTAGCCGGTGTAAAACTTTTGGCCCTGCCCAAATGAACCTGCTTATTATCAGTGCAGTTTATATTGTGTGTCTTTTGATCTTGACTCTATGGACCAAATTTGTTACTTATTGTTTAGAGCCCGCGCTAAAAGATCTTATAATCTCCCTGCTACCTATTATTTTTTTGGTCCCCGCACTCGCAGTAGTAATCATGTATCTGTCCCCTAACAACTAAGGAGCTAAAATGGCATTTCAAGCATTGTTTGACGCAAGCAACGGTACCCCCTTTAAATTCGAAAATATTGGCGATAGCCTTGAGGCTTATTACATGGGTAGCTTTGACTATGAAGGCGATTACGGCCCGACTAAAAAGCACGTTTTTAAGACTGAGACCGACGACGCGGTTGTGGTCTTTGGGCAACGCAGCCTTATGCAGCTTCTCCCTTCAGCCACGGTTGGGGCAATGCTTCGGGTTACCCTCACCGGCTCTAAGCCCGCGGCTAAGAAGGGGCAGCAACCTATGAAGCTCTATAAGATCGAGCAGGACATTAAAAACACTACTCACGTTGCAGGCGTTAAGACCGACGCGGACACGACCGCCGCGGAATATGTTAATCCGTCGGACGAAGACGCGGAAAATGCAGACGGCCCGGCAGATGAGCCACAACTTCCCCCGGCGCGCGCCCCCCAAGCGGCGGCGGGTAAGCTACCCTCTCAGGCTGCTCAAGATAAGGTTCGGGAGCTTCTGAACAGAGGTAAGGTTCGTAGCGCATAATACATGTACATTGGGGGGTAGCTTAATTGGTAAAGCTATCCGCTGTTAACGGATAAGATATTGGTTCGAATCCAATCCCCCCAGCCACATTTTAGGAGACCTATGCAGAAGCAGCTTGCTCGTCTCATCCTTGCCAAATGGGTACAAGACCCTGGTAAGCGTCCGGTTTTAGAAGCGGAGTATACCTCTGAGCAGTTAGAGGCTTATAACTCAGAAGGCTACAACTGTTACTACCTGCCAAACTGCCCCGCAGAGTACCTCCCCGGTAAGCCCGTAGACGGCTCTATGGTAGACAAATTCAACTATGTATTTGTGGATTTTGATTTAAAATCTAATACTTACGCCACTAAAGAGGACTTCATTGCGTCCCTTTCTGTTTTTTCCTTGGAACCTAGCCGCATCACAGATAGCGGAGGCGGCGTGCACGCCTATTGGGCAGTATCCGACCTAGACGCAATGAGCTACCTCCGCCTTTCCAGGCGCCTTATGCGCCTGCTAAAGACCGACGAAGCTGTGGGCCAAATCTACCAGCTTATGCGCCTCCCCGGCACGGTAAACGTAAAGCAGGAGGACGATCCCCGACTTTGCGAAATACTTTTGGACACCGACACCCGGTATACTTGCGAAGAAATCGACGCCGCGTTACCTCCTATCTCTCAGGCGGACGAAGCGCATTGTAAGCAGCATTATGAAAAGACTTACCGCTTAAAATCCGAGGTTAAAGTAGATACCAATATCCCTCTTAAATTTTCGCAGCTTATAGCTTCTAGCAGAGAGGCTAAGGACATTTGGTCGGGAAACGTAGAGGACAGGAGCAAAGGAGATTACCGCCTAGCTCATATTATGTTTGCCCACAGCTTTACGCGAAAAGAAGCTATCTCTGTCCTAGTCAATAGCTCTAAAGCCCTCAATAGAGCCCCGCAACATCAAGTCTCTTACGCGGAAAATATTGTAGATAAAATTTGGACTTTTGAAGTTAATACCGACAAAACCGCCCTTAACCTATCGAGCAGCGTCAGAAACATTCTTTCTAAAGGAGGGGACACCCTCAAAGGTACCCGCTTCCCCTGCTGGCGGTACCTTGATGCTACCGAAAACGGCTTTCGACTAGGTCAAGTCATTGGCCTAGTAGCAGGCTCAGGCGTAGGAAAGACTGCCGTAGCCCTTAACATGTTTCTAGGATTTGTCCAAAACAATCCCGACTATGATCATTTTTTTGTGCCTTTAGAGCAGCCCGTGGAAGAGATTGCAGACCGTTGGCGGCTTATGTGCGGAACTAACACCGCGTTGCACGATAAGGTACACGTAATCAGTAACTACGCCGAAGACGGTTCCTATAGAAACTTGAGTTTTGATCAAATTAGGGATTATATCTTACAATTTCAAAAGACCACAGGCAGAAAAGCCGGATGTGTTGTAATTGACCACATCGGCGCCCTGAATAAGAAAGGCGCCAAGGGCGAAAATCAGGACCTAATGAACATCTGCCACACCATGAAAGCCTTTGCAATATCCACTAATACCCTCCTTATCATGCAGAGTCAAGCCCCCAGAGAGAAAGCAGGTATCGGAGACCTAGAACTATCCAAGGATGCCGCGTATGGCACGGTTTTCTTTGAGTCATATTGTGATTTTTTAATGGCCATCTGGCAGCCCCTCAAGCGGTGCTATTCTGAAACCGGATGCCTCACGGTTACGGCTTTTAAACTTTGTAAAATTCGCCATAAAAATCAATTACTAGATAAGATCCAAGAGGACGTTTGCTATAAGCTCTTTTTTGATCCCACGACCGGACACTTACAAGAGATGAGCCAGGCGGATGACGAAAGCTTTAAGTTTTGGCTTGCTAAGTCTACCAATATGCGTAAACTCGATAGGAAGACCGACCTAATCCCGTACCAGTCAACCGATTGGAGTAAGAAGGAGACCGCGTGACCGGCACTGTAAGATGGTTTAACGATAGTAAAGGTTATGGTTTTATTACTTTACCCGACGGGCGCGAAGCTTTTTTGCACTACAGCCACATTAAAAAAAAGGGTTATAAAACCCTCGCTAGCGGAGACAAGGTAAAGTTTGACCTTTATGAGGCAGGCACTCACAGAGGCTGTATGGAGTATGAAGCCCACAGCGTAACAAAGGCGGAATAATGGCTGAACGTCTAGAAGTAATCAAGACTAAAGCGGGCGTAGAAGACCTTAAGGCTTATCTAGCCGATAAGGAGGTTATCGCCTTTGACACTGAAACCACGGGCGTAGAAAAAGACTCTGAAATCATAGGATTCAGCGTTTGCGCCGACCTCGAACTAGCTTACTACGTTGTTTTGAGTTATTGGGATATAACCGAACAAAGGCTAGTGTACCTAGAAACTCGGGAGACGGCTAAGGGCTTGCTCGATAGCCTCAAAGGTAAGCAGCTAGTCGCCCACAACGCTGTGTTTGATTGTTCCATGATCCACAACAGCTACGGCGTGGACCTCATGCCCTCCATCTACGTAGACACTATGATCCTCGCGCATCTCCTTAACGAAAACCGCCGGGTAGGTCTTAAAGACCTGGGGGTATCTATCTTTGGAGAGGATGCCGACGCCGAACAGCGATTAATGAAAGAAAGCGTCACCAAAAACGGTGGCGTAATGACTAAAGAGTGTTATGAGCTATACAAAGGCGACGCCGACCTAATCGCCCGGTACGGTGCCAAGGACACTATCCTCACCCTTAAGCTCCTCTATCACCTTCTGCCGGACCTATACGAGCAGGGCTTAGATAAATTTTTCTTTGATGACGAGTCTATGCCCCTGCTTAGAGGCCCCACATACGACTTGAACACTGCCGGTCTTAAGGTAAATGTAGAGCAATTACAGCGACTTTCAACGGACGTTGAAACCGAGTGTTTAGAGGATAAGGCTTACATCTACAAAGAAATTGCCGGGTACGTTAAAGACAAGTACCCCGGAACCTCCAAAGCCAACACCTTTAATATAGGCGCAGGGCAGCAATTATCTTGGCTTTTGTTTATTAAGCTTAAGGAACCCTTTGGTACCCTCACAGACGGCGGTAAGGAGTTATGCCACGCCCTAGGCATCAAAATACCGTACACCAACCCCGCACGTAAAGACTTTATATCCCGAGTTACCGAACTAAAAGGTAAAGAATGGGCCAAAGCCGCCTACAACTCAAAAACTAAAAAAATGGGCCGACCTAAAAAAGTAGGAGACCCCTGGCAGTACATGAGTTGCGGTAAAGTCTCAATGGCGGTGGCGGCTATGAGATACAAATGGGTTGCCCGCCTTTTGAAGTATAGAAGTAACGAGAAGCTGCGCAGCACGTACATAGTGGGCATCCAGTCCCGCATGAAGTACGGCATCATTCGCCCCTCCTTTCTACAGCACGGGACAACGTCCGGCAGGTACTCTAGCCGCAACCCTAACTTTCAAAACCTTCCAAGAGACGACAAGCGCGTCAAAGCTTGTATCATCGCTAGGCCGGGTAAGGTTTTTGTAGGCGCGGACCAATCACAACTAGAGCCCCGCGTATTTGCTAGCTTATCGGGAGACGAGACGCTCATGGGCTCATTTGCCAAAGGGGAAGATTTCTACTCCGTAGTAGGATCGCCGGTATTTGGCATCCACGACGCCACACTAGTCAAAGACGGCTCGCCTAACTCCTTCCCCGTCAAATATCAAAAGCTGCGTGACTTATCCAAGGTTATTGCCCTGGCCACGCCCTACGGCACCTTAGCCCCGCAAATGTCTAGCGAGCTAGCCCTCAAGGCCGGTATCATCAAGTCTAAGGACGAATGTCAAGACATTATCAATACCTACTTTGAGACCTACCCCAAAGTTTATAAGCTAATGCTAGACGCCCACGCCCAAGCCAAAGAACACGGCGTGGTCTATAACCTCTTTGGACGCCCAAGGCGCATTCCAGAAGCTAAGTTGATAGCAGGGGCCTATGGAAAAAACACCGCGCATAGCGACCTTCCCAGGGCTGCTCGTACTCTATTAAACCTTGCCATGAATCACCGCGTACAGTCTACGGGAGCGTCTATTATGAACAGAGCCGCCATTGCGCTACGCGCTACGATAGACCAACTAATGATTGAAGATAAGAGATGGACAGAAGTTAAGATTGTGCTGCAAGTCCACGATGAGCTTGTGTTAGAAGGGCCAGAAGCCCTTGCCCTCGATATGAGCACGATATTGGGGCACTGCATGGAGACTACGGTGACGCTTCCGGGGGTAGCCCTCAAAGCTGAGCCTAAAATTGCCTATAATCTCGCGGACTTAAAATAAGTTGACTATTTTAGTCGTTTGGAATAATCTAGCTACGTGGTGCTATCAGGTTGACCCTGATAAACACATTAGCCTAATAACGAAAGCTATTTACAGCACAAAAACCGCCGTATACGCGGTAGCGTATTAAATGTTGCTTATACGCACTTGCGTATAGCCTCTAAACAAATCAAGGAAACCAGATGAAAAAAATCACTGAAATTGAGTTGAAGGAAATCCTAGCTAAGCATTTGGAATGGTTTAATACTGGCAAGGGGGAACGTGCAAACCTTAGCAATACGGATCTAAGCTATGCGGACCTTAGCGGTGCGAACCTCCGTAAAGCGAACCTCTGCGGTGCGGGGCTTTGTGGTGCAAAACTCAGCTTTGCGGACCTTTGCGGCGCAAACCTAAGCGGAGCGAACCTCTGCCAGGCGGATCTAAGCAATGCGGGCCTAGCCTTTGCGTACCTAATCGACGCAAACCTAAGCTTTGCGAACCTCAGCGGCGCAAACCTCCGCCGTGCGGACCTAAGCTTTGCGGACCTCTACGGTGCGAACCTCCGCCGTGCGGATTTAAGCAACGCGCACATACACGACGCGGACCTCAGTAAGGCGGACCTAGGCGGTGCGGACCCCTACAGCGCATATATGTACGGCGCAAAGCTTCCTATCAAACTTAAGGGGACCAAATGAAAACTATTTACGTTACTAAGATTACCGTAGAATCTTATAACCAATTTGTTAGTATGGGATACACCATAATTTTTGTGAGTAGCAAATGGATGTCATAATTAAACTTTTTCCTATTCTAGCCGTGCTTTATTTAGCGCGCGCAATAAGAAAAATTAACAGGCAAGTGCTTAAAACTCCAGACCAGCTAGCGGCTGATGTGCGACGGCGCGTCCTGCGGCGTCAAATAACCGCCCGCCGCACCCCCAGACTATGCGCAAAACACTCTACACGCCTCCAAACGGGAAGCATGGCCATACTGGATAGCAAAAAATGCGAAGAGTGTAATAAACCCCCTAGAACTGTATAATTTTAGTACAGCAGCCTAAACTTTTTTCTTTATTAAAATCAAATACTTATCTTTAAATAGCTTATTCTTATCTAAAAACAAAGATTAAAAAGAGACACAAAAAAACTATTGTGTCATGCTTTGTTTATGAAAAACGTCTTTAATAAAATCAAACGCTTATATAAACAACTAGCAGGACGGCTACCTAGCCCCCTACCTGTAGGTATTAACGAATTTAACGCCTGGTGCGACGATATCAAGGCCACGTATGATTTGCCTACACAGTCGGACGATGATATTCGTTTTACTTGTGCGGCAGTTATTATGCGTTTTAACGAGATTGCAGATGCTAAGCCTAAGTATTTCTTTGTAAGGGCGATGCGCTCAGGGGCCGCTAAGCAAATTGCGGGCTACGCCTTTGGTGAGGTCAAGAACAGACAACAGGCCGCGTACAAAGCCGCCCAAGAGGCTGCAAATGTCCCTCAAACCTCTGAAGCTTAAGAAGCTGCAAGCCCTCTGGGACCGAAAACTTAAAAAATCCGGGTTTGAAGACGCAGAGGACAATACGGGTAAGCTTAAGAGTTACCATAGCTTAGAGTTTTTTAATTCAGGTCTACGGCATCCCGATTATCAAGAGGGTAAAGCTGAGTACTACAGAGCCGCAGGACATTTTTTACATTCTTATAAGTTTGCGGACAAAGAAGAGGAGCATCTATGGCAAATGCACTGCGAGGGGCAGAGTCTCAAACACTACAGAAGCAAGAAATATACCTGCTCAAACATAATTTACCGGGCGATTCGTCGCCTAGCCAAAGAAATGAAAGCATCGTGGAAGACGTAACTAACAAAAATGAGCTAGTAGAGCTAAGGCCCGAAGTAGAGGCCGATAGGCCGTTTATTTTCGCTACCTGGCTTAAAGGCCTTCGCCACGGTAACGACTACCACGGCAGTATCGAAAGCGAACCATACTTTAGGCACCAACACAGTCGAATTGAGGGCATCCTAAACGACTTCGACACCACAGTGCGAATCTCCTGCCTCAAAGAAGACCCCTCTGTAATCTTGGGGTACTGCGTATACAAAGACACAACCCTACATTGGGTTTTTGTTAAGAAGGCGTGGCGTAAGATTGGCCTTGCTAAAGACATGGTCCCCAAAAATATTAAAACTGTTAGTCACGTAACAAAGGTAGGCCAGGACTTGTTACGTAAGCAATCTGGCATTAAATTTAACCCTTATCTGGAGTAAGTATGACCGAAAAAAAGCCCCGCACTAGCGACGAGATTCAAAAAGAGTATCAACATCTCGCATTTAAAGCAGGTAATCTTCAATATGCCATCGTAGAAAATCAAAAGGATTTGGCCCTTATCAATAGCTCGCTGCGCGACCTTAACTTTGAGTTTACCGCCGCTAAAGCCTCCGAAGCCCCTCCCGCAGGTACTGCCGAATGAATCGCAAAGTAACTCAAATTTCTGTTCACCAGGTAACCCTTATCCCCAACGCCGGTAACCTCAAAAATACCATTAACCAGGGCTCTAACCCTGAGTTTAGCATGCACGCTACAGAGGTCGGCGTAGAAGTTGAATCTAAGTCTAAAAACGTATATTTCCTTGTTCCTTGGGGGAATATCATCGCGGCTACGTTTGCCGGTCCCAAGGATGCATGAGTAAGAAACTCATTGTAGAGCCGCTCAAGGATGAGCTTGGGGCTTATGTAAAGCCTCCAATTGCAGAGAAGCCCTCTATTCCTTCTGACTTGTCTATTGACGAGGAGATGGATAAGGGGCTTCTCGCTATTCACCGTTTAATGAAACAGGTTAACGAGGACGTGGTTGCTCGCTCTAATCTAAAAGAAACAGTAGTAATTTTAAAGGCTTGCATGGATATGCTTCGCGACCTTAAAAAAGCTGAGACCGACTTACTGGATACGCTCAGCGAGGATCAATTACAGGCTTACCTGGACTCTAGGAAATGAAACCCACAACCGCCTCTATTGTTAAGCGGATTAGGCGCAAGGAAGGTTACAAACCTAAGCCTATCGAGCTAGACCCTCGCTTCCCGGAACAAAATGCCTTTGTATTAGACGACGCCCGGTACCTTGACGCCCAGTGCTCCCGCCGCTCAGGCAAAACTAACGGGCTAGTTTTAAGGTTCCTGCGCACCATGGAAAAACACCCTAAAAGCCAGTGCGTGTACATGGCCATGACATTTGACTCTGCTAAGCAGATCATGATGCCTGCTATCCAGGAGCAGGAGGATAAGTATAAGATTGGCCTAACCTTTACCGATTCAAAGGTAAAACACCCCAATGGTGCCGTATTGCATCTTATGGGCGCAGACCAAAAGAATTTTATCAAGCGCCTCAAAGGCCGCAAATTCCCCGGCGTGGCCATTGATGAAGCCCAGGACTTTGGAGCACACTTACAATCGCTCATTGACGATGTTCTTACCCCCTCCATTGCCGACTATGCCGACGGCTGGCTTGCACTTACAGGCACTCCAGGCCCCGTACCACAGGGGTACTTTTTTGAGGTAACTCAGCAACGCAAATACGGGTACTCTCATCACTCTTGGACGATCCTTAACAATCCCTATATGCCCAACCCTGCGAGCTTCATTGCAGACCTCATCTCTAAAAGGGAGTGGGCGCATGATCATCCAACGCTGCTTAGGGAATGGCAAAACCAATGGGTGTTAGACGTACAGGCGTTGTGGGTAAGGTATAACGAAAAACTTAATAATTACGATACGTTGCCTGAAGGTAAATACACCTACGCCTTGGGCATTGATATCGGGTTTAACGATGCCGACGCCTTAGCTGTAGTGGCGTGGTCAGAAGACAGCCCGGTAACGTATCTAATAGAAGAAATTATAACAAAGAAACAAGGACTTACCGGATTGGTAGAGCAAGTACAGGGATTACGTAAAAAATATGACTTTGCTAAGATGGTTATAGACGAAGGTGGGCTAGGTAAAAAGCTTGCCGAAGAGATGCGCCGCAGGCACTCTATACCCGTTCACCCGGCAGATAAAATGCGTAAGCAAGAGAGTGTTGAGTTTATGAATGACGCCCTGCGCCTTTCAAAGCTCAGGGCTAAAAAAGAGTCTCAATTTGCCAAAGACTCTTACCTAATCCAGATTGATTGGGACAAGTCTACCCCTAACAGGATCGTCATTAAAAAGAAACCCCACAGCGATATTATCGACGCGGTGCTGTACATTTTTAAAGAGTCCCCAGCTTTTTCCTATGAAAAACCAGTAGTTAAGGCTAAGTACGGCACTAAAGAATGGGCCGACTCCCAGCAAGACGAAATGTGGGAAAACGCTCAGACGCACTTCTCCGAACAGGCAGACCTAGAGCGCTACAATAACGGCCAAAACGACTAAAAAGTCAGTTTTTTGACCTTTTTACATGAATTTTTACTAAAAATGGGCACTATATCCATATTTGAGGTATACACTTGCTCCCATTCATGAAAGCTAAGTCGGTCGCCGGGCTCATTATCTCTAAGCGCAAGCCGGACGACGGCTCGCCCGCAGAAGCCCCCGAAGCCTCAGAAGACTCGGGCATGGATGCCTGCTCAGAGTCCCTAATCCGCGCCATTCACTCTAAAGACGCCAAAGCAGTCTCTTCTGCCTTGCGTGACCTTTTGGAGATAATGGAACCTGCGGAGGGAGAAGAATCCTTAGAAGATTCCAACACTTACGCGTCCCAGAATATTAAAGCAGCAAAGGAACAAATTTAATGGCTAATTTTTACACTACTCAAACCTCCCCAGGACTAGGAACCATCCTTACCGTTAAGGTTCCTACCCAGGACCGCTACCGCGTGTCCGGTAAGATCACTCTTCCTACCATCCCCGAAGGCGCCATGCAGTCGTCGGTTGTGGCTGTAGTCAATGTTAACGGCTCTCCCGTCTACACGGGGCAAGTAGGCGCCCGCGGCTTTGAAACCTCCCCATTCTGTAACGCTAACGACATCATCACCGTGGTGCTCAGTTCGGCTAACGTAGCAGATCAGGGTTTGAATGTAGTTAAGACTACCGTCGCTATTAGCGAAGGGGTCTCGTAATGTTTAAGAAAAAGTCTAGAGGTATGCCTGAATCGCCTTCTGAGTTTTCCCTATCTCAAGCACTTGGCGCGCAGAAGTACGGCAAAAAGAAAAAAGCTTTGGGTTTTAAAGACGGCGGCTACGTAGAGCCCCAGTATGACCAATATGGGCGTAAGATTGAACGTAAATCTCGCATCCCAGGCGGCGACGGCTCGCCTAGCATTGACCCAGTAAAAGCTAAAGAGATGCAAGACGGCGCCGAAGAACCTTTTAGCTTTAAAAAATCACTCGCTAGGGGTAAAAAAGCTTTGGGTTTTAAAGACGGCGGCGCTGTTGCGGAAAGCGGGCACCCTTATAGCCGTAACCTAGGCACCCCGGCTAAGAAGCCGGATGACCACCGCCTCCCCGAGCATGAGTATATGGGCGAAAACTGGTCATATGGCGAACCTCCCCCCCGCAAGCCCGACGATAGTCGCCCCCCAATGGAGCGCTACATGGCGGACCATTTTGCAGAAGGCGGCCTAGTTGAGTCTATTGCTGAAGCCGTCATGCGCAAGATGGCAGAAGGCGGGCAAGTTGACCTAGAGCACCATTCAGAAGAAGAGCCGAACCAGTACTACGATATGAACGAGGATACCGCTAACGAAGAGCAATACGACCTCTCTAAACAGCCCGAAGACTCCAACCAGAAGGGCGACGACGAAGAGGACGAAGAATCAGATAAGCATGGCATGGTGTCGGCTATCCGCTCCAAAATGAAGGCTAAGAAAGGCCGCTAACTTGAGCCTCCCAAGCGCAAAAGACCTTAAGCAGCTTGCCAAAGCCTGCCGCGCGGTAGGTATTACCTCGTTTGAAGGCGACGGCATCAAGTTTACGCTAGGCCCTATTGAAGCTGCCCCATCAAAACCGCCTACTGGCACCCAGGCCCCTGATTTGGGTGCCAATGAGGTTGATTCGGACGAACTATCTCAAGACGCCTTGCTTTTCTGGAGCACTGGCGGTGAAAGCGAATCTCAGGAGAATGCGTGAAAGTCACAAATGTTGAAGTTAAATCCTCTGTAACGCTCAACACTTCCGGCAAAAAGGCTAAGGATCAAAAAACTTTTCAATGGTGGCTTGCTAAGAACGATCGAGACCTGTGCTCTGAGCTACTAAGCACCGCCGCCTTTCTTAAAGAATCTCAAAACTTCCGCTATAAGCAATCCGCAGTATACGCAAAGCTGTACGGTAACATGAGCTTGTTTTCGTTTCTAGGCGCCTCTGCCTCTAAGATGGATGCCCCGCAAGGGCTGCCGTCGGATCGACCCACGTTCAACATCATTCAATCCGCCGCCGACACCCTGGTATCACGCATCTCCCAGTCTCGCCCCACGCCAGTATTTCTAACCGACAACAGCGACTACAAAGAACGTAACCTCGCGAAAAAACTCAATAATTTCATTTTAGGAGAGTTTTACCAGACTAAGTCTTATGATAAGGGCGTCATCATGCTTCGCGACGCCCTGGTAACGGGTACCGGCTGCCTAAAGGTCTTTCGTACCGAAGACGATAAGGTAGGAGTAGAGCGGGTACTTAACACCGAGCTACTTGTAGACCCTAATGAAGCTATTTACGGCGAACCTCGTCAACTACACCAGCTTAAGTTGGTTGACCGGCGCGTACTCATGGCGGCTAACCCTAAGTTTAAAAAAGAAATTGAAGCTGCTGACCGCGCCTATGTGGACAACTCCGCAGACTCTGCCCGAAGCGTTTCTGATTTAGTGCTGGTAGTAGAGGGCTGGCATCTTAAGTCAGGTTCTAAGGCTACAGACGGACGCCACACCCTCGCGTGCTCCTCTGGTATCATTTTTGATGAAGAATACACCAAAGACAAATTTCCCTTTGTTTTCCTGCACTACTCCCCTCGCCTCCTAGGCTTTTGGGCTCAAGGCTTGGCGGAGCAGCTTATGGGCACACAGCTAGAAGTCAACTCCCTCCTATATACTATCTCCCGCGCTATCAAGCTTGTAGGTGTCCCTCGCGTGTTTCAGGAAATGGGTTCCAAGGTTGTCCGCTCTCATCACAATAATGAGATTGGCGTCATCATCACCTACCAAGGCACCAAGCCTACCTATGAGGTCGCCCAGTGCGTCCCAGAGGAGCTATACGCCCAGCTACAGCGTCTTATCGGGTACGGGTACCAACAGTGTGGCGTAAGCGCCCTGGAAGCCTCTGCACAAAAACCGGCAGGACTTAACTCGGGAGAAGCCATTAGGAGCTATGATGACATTTCTACAGATCGCTTTGCTTCCTTGTCTCGTCGATACGATAATGCTTTTGTTGACCTTGCATATCTTGTGGTCGACGCCGCCAAGGACATTGCAGACGATACGGGCGAGTATCAAACCGTCTACCCCGGCAAGAACGGCGTTAAGCAAGTAGACTTGCCCAACGCGTCCCTTCTACAAGACCCTTTTGTAATTCAAGCGTTTAACATGTCCAGCCTCCCACGTGACCCCGCAGGCCGCATGCAAAAAGTCACCGAGATGATCCAGGCCGGTATGATTACCCTCAAAGAAGGCCGCCGCCTCCTAGACTTCCAAGACTTGAGTCAAATCGAGACCTTAGCTAATGCATCCGAAGAACGTATCTTTCAGATGCTTGACGCCATTATTGAAGACGGCACCTATAGCCCTCCAGACCCCTTCCTAGACCTAGACCTAGCCTCTGAGCTTACCGTGCAGTACATCAATCTGTATGGTGCCGCTAAGCTTGAAGAGGAAAAGATGCAACAGCTACGCGACTACTTCACGCAAATACAGGAGCTAAAGCAGGCCGCTGCACCGCCTCCTATGGAGGCCCCTCCAGGAGACCCTAGCGGCGCCGCACCGGGCCAAGCTCCTATGGCCTCCCCAGAGGCTATGCCTACGTCAAGCCTAATTCCTAATGGAGCGATTCAGTAATCTACTAAATCCATTTATATATGAATAGATACAGGAAGTATCCAAGGCGAGTGGGCCTTACCTACTCAACATAGAAGCGACTTTAATAACCCAGCAAGGAAACCCCTAACCATGTCTTTTTCAACCGTACCCAAAGCTGCCCCGTCCCCCGTCCCAGGCGCCCTTAACCCCGTCCCAGGCGCCCCTCAGAGCGCTAAAGAACGTGCTATCGCAGCGTTTAAAGCGGCTGCCCCCGCCGCCGTCGCCCCCCCTGAGTCCGTAGAAGCGTCCGAGTCTCCAGAAGCTGAGGCACTAAATCCTACTATTGAAGGCAAGTCTTCTGAAACCCTCCCCGAAGTACCCGAGAAGGTTGAGGATAACAAGCTTTCATCGCAATATGCCCAGCTTGCCCGCAAAGAGAAAGCAATCCGCGCGCAAGCCATGCAAGTCAAGGCTCAGAATGATGCCCTTGCCGCTCGCGAAGCCTCTATCAAGGCTAAAGAAGCGGAACTATCGGGGGATAGCTATATCCCCAAGGCCAAACTCACGGCAGACACTATGCGGGTTCTACAAGAGGCCGGTATCTCTTATGAGCAGATTACCCAAATGGCGCTCAATGCTCCCTCGCAAGAGGAGCAGCAATATGAGTCTAAAATCTCAGCCTTGGAAGCTAAGATCTTAGCCCTAGAAGAGGGCCAAACTAAGGTAACTAAAAACATTGAGGACAGCCAACAGAATGCCTATAAACAGGCAGTGAGTCAGATCCGCGCCGACGCTAAGCAATTGGTATATACCTCAGAAGAGTTTGAAACTATTAAGGAAACTAACTCTGTTAATGAAGTAGTGGACCTCATTACCCAAACATTCGAGAAGGGCATGGGAGACGAATACCCTAAAGGAACGCTGCTTACTGTAGAGCAAGCCGCGCAGATGGTAGAGGATCATCTGTACGAAGAAGCTTTTAAACTTACGAAACTTAAGAAAATCCAAAAGCGGATGTCTGAGAATGCTGTTGCAACAGCTTCAAAAGAAGCCGCCGCCAAGCAAGGCGACCCTGAACAGCAAAGCGGTGCAAAGTCAGTCACCATGAAAACGCTAACTAACAAAGACGGCAGTGCTCGGAAGCTAACAGCGAGCGAACGCGCTATCCTTGCTTTTAAAGGCGAACTAAGAAAATAACTAAGCATATCGCATAGTTATCATTTAAAATAAGAAAGTAGACACACCATGGGCGCAGTTTATGCAAATAGTTCCAATCAGATCGCGAGTTTGAAAGAACTCTATAAAGATGACTCCGATTACATGAAGGATATGGTTTATAAAGAAAACCCCTTCCTTGCCCTCGTCCCTAAGAACGAGTCTCCAGACGGGTTTGCCGGTAAGTACATCCCGGTCCCCCTCGAATACGGCACTCCTCAAGGTCGCGCGCACACTTTCGCTAATGCCCAGAATCAACAGACGGCAACGTCTCTGGCTAGCTTCTTTGTGTATGTGATTCAGGATTATCAACTCGTTACGATTACCAATCTCTTGATGGAACAGACCAAATCCGACGCAGGCGCGTTTGTGGATGCGGCTAAGCTCCAGATGGACGGCGGTTTCCGCAACATCACTAACAACATCGCTTTCGAAATCTTCGGCAGCGGTACCGCCACGCGCGGCATCTCTGCCATTACCTCCAGCCAGGTCGGCGGTGTTGCTCCTAGCGGCGTGACCCTTCCTTTGACCAACTCGAATTCGGTTGTTGCGTTTGAAATTGGCATGTTGCTCGTGGCTTCGGCTACGGACGGCGGCGCCCCTTCGTCGGATACCGTGTTGATTACGGAAGTGAACCGCGCCAGCGGTGTGATTAAAGGTACGGCTTCGGCGGCGGTTCTTTCCGCTAACTGGGCAATCGGTACCGCAATTGCGTATCTCTCCATCTCGGGAGATATCCCCCTCTCTGGCGCAGTGAACACCGGCAGCTTCCTGGCCCTTTCCGGCCTTGCTGCTTGGATTCCTGTAACCTCTCCTGCTCCTACTGACAACTTCTGGGGTGTTAACCGCAGCGCCGACCCGACCCGCCTTGCCGGTCTTCGGTTCGATGCTCGCGCTTACACCATTGAAGAAGGCATGACCAACGCGCTTGCTTTCAGCAATCGTGAAGGCGCTAAGCCTGACCTGTGCATCATGGACTTCGCGTCCTATGCCGCACTCGTTAACGCTTTGGGTGCTAAGGTTCAGTACGTTCAAGTTAACCATGACGAAGTTGAAGTAGCTTTTGAAGGTATCACCTTCCAGAGCGCCTATGGCCGCGTCACGGTGCTCGCGGATCGTAGCTGCCCTCCCCAGACTGCATACCTCCTCACTATGTCGACTTGGAAGCTCCGCTCGCTCGGTAAAGTCCCCCACATCCTCACTTACGGAATGGAAGGGCTTGAAGGCCTCCGCGTCGGCAATGCGGATGCTCTGGAAATCCGCATCGGCTACTACGGGAATTTGATTTGCTCAGCACCCGGCTTTAACTGCGTGGTCCAGCTTAGCAACTAAGTTACTGTAATTATTAGATAAACTAAGGGCCCCGGGTCAATGACTCGGGGCCTTTTTTATTTGTAGTGACCAATATTGTCCCTCCTGCCTAAAAGTTATACAATATCGCACCTTAACAGTACAGTAATTTTAACCCTCTACTTTGGCACAGACCCTGCAACACTTAGTATCATATCGGAGGATTTATGATTAAACTGTTGCGGTTCATGATTAAACTAGGCTACTGGGGTAAAAGACACAAAGTACGTAACGATATTATCTTAGTTTCACTTTTTGTGATGGGAGTATAACATGCTAGATAAATATAAAGAACAAGTCCTACTCGTCCAGATGGAAAAAGCCCTCCTCGCCCTTGGCCCAGAAGCCTTTCTTGAACTGGTACATGAGACTTACGGACGAGCAAAGCTAAGCGTGTCTGAAGACTTGGACGACGGCGCCGCAGGTAACATGGCTCGCCATGAGGCCGCAATTGAGTGTATTATTTTAAACTTGGAAGACTCTAATGACGGGGAATCCCCTGAAGACGAAGTCAATTTTTTGGATCAAGGTTAATATGAAATTTAAATTTACAGACGAGACCAAGACTAGCCTCACCGGTGAAACTATTTACCGCATTGAAGCTATTGAGGATATCCCTAGCCAAAGGGTTAAAGTTGGAGACAAAGGGGGATTTGTTGGTAAATCTGCTCAGGTAACGGGTGATGCATGGGTGTCCGGCAACGCCCGAGTGTACGGCAACGCCCACGTGTCCGGCAACGCCGAAGTGTCCGGCGACGCCCACGTGTACGGCGACGCCCACGTGTACGGCAACGCCCACGTGTCCGGCTACGCCTTTGTGTCCGGCAACGCCCAAGTGTCATCCACCGCCCAAGTGTCCGGCGACTCCCTTGTGTCCGGCAACGCCCAAGTGTACGGCAACGCCCTTGTGTGCGGCGACGCATGGGTGTCCGGCAACGCCTGCGTGTCCGGCGACGCCCACGTGTACGGCGACGCCCACGTGTACGGCAACGCCCGCGTGTACGGCGACGCATGGGTGTCCGGCAACGCCCAAGTGTCATCCACCGCCCGTGTGTACGGCAACGCCCGCGTGTACGGCATCGCCCAAGTGTCCGGCGACGCCATTGTGTCCGGCTACGCCCGTGTGTACGGCGACGCCGAAGTGTCCGG
>Ga0163154_10000618_pt1 | contig 55054 bp, 62 predicted proteins | sample OliLakLV19MP9P1_FD_148649 | JGI IMG/M metagenome (GOLD analysis project Ga0163154, IMG submission 148649) | Freshwater microbial mat bacterial communities from Lake Vanda, McMurdo Dry Valleys, Antarctica - Oligotrophic Lake LV.19.MP9.P1 | ecosystem: Environmental > Aquatic > Freshwater > Lake >...
GTGGGTAGGGTGGTGGGTAGGGTGGTTACACCTGCATACTCGCTATCCAGGTATTCCGCGAGTATCAACTGCTCGGCTGCACAGTCGTAGCAGCGGTCCGTGTGTAGACGACGCGAGTCGCGTGGCAATAGGCGTGTGTGGTAATGTGTTAGGCGATTGCGCGTATTGTGGTGGTACATTTGCGACTCGTATAGCGTGTTGTCGTAGTCGCGTGTGCGCGCGCCGTCCGTAATGAGACGCGACTCGGTAGAGTGTAGTGGGGCCCACGGTTGCACGCGTATTTCACCGTCCAGGTACGTGGTGGTGCCGGGCGTCCACGGCAGTCGAAACTTCAGCATCGACATAGCGGGGTGGATGATGCCGACCCAGCGCATTTGGGCCGCCATATCGTCTACTATCTCGGGGTGCTCTCCCTCGTCGTCGACGCTGCCGTTGCGGATATCGCATATGAACAGAATGGGGGTGTCTTCAAAGCGCTTTGCTATCTCGTCCGTGAAAAACTCGCGATGCAGCGTGAACCGCTCGGGGCGCTCGCGCAACACCGGGTCAAACTCACGCGGGTCGTACAGCACGAAACGGTGTGGGAACATGTCGGCGAGTAATCCTATGTGGGTGCCGGGGGCACTGCCGACGTATAGGACAGTGTCGGCGAGACTGCCGTGCAGCGTCAGGAATTCAATCTCGGTCATCAATAGCTTTCGCTGACCCTGGTGCAACACGTGTGACATGTCGGGTTGACGATGTCGAGAATATGGCGTTGCCGGCGAGTCGGGTGTCAGGATGCGGGGCGGGTCCCGGTTATGGGGGTATGGGGCGGCGCCACCAGTGTGTATAGTGTCGTCAGGAGTGAGTACGCTCGACGTAGTCAGGTATGCAAAGAACGACACGATTAGTGCTACGATCCAGCCTAATATGTCCATTTATATATATTATATATATTATATCTAGGGCGACAGAAAAATAATGGGGTCATGGGTATGCGTATGTACTGTCTATGTAGACGCCGCGCGCAGCGAGCTCAGTGTATTGTAGGGGCGCGAGCGTCTCGCCGTTATTAAACGTAAGGGCGCGTAAAAGCGGCAATCGTGATATACGCGAGTAATTGCCGCGGGTTGCGGCGCTCAAGTATAGAGTGTGGAGGCGGGTTAGCATGAATAGTGACTCGTATACAGACGGGGGCGACTTGGTGAGGTGTAGAGTGTGGAGCCGGGTCAGCATAAATATGGACACATAGTTGGTGCCGTGTATGCCGAGGGTGTGTAGACGCGTCAATCGTGAAATACCGTCTGATAGGTGGGACCCGTATATCTCTAGAGTGCCGAGACCGGTCAACAGGCATATGGACGCGTCGGTATGGAGGATGTACCGACGCTACGTGCGTAGTCACGAATGGTGTATGTGACGTCACGTGGTACACCGTGAAATCGACTCGACTGGTCGACACGCAGCACCGCCAATACGGCATGTGCGTTTCGGTGGTCGAGATTGATACGATCCATAGTAACAACAATACACGTATAGTATTCAATTTTGACGGATGCTCGCCGTGATTTTCGCATAAAATGATAATAACATAGCGGCCCCCTTACCACAATATGTGATATGCAAACGAGTTGGCGGTGCCGGCGATGCGATACGTGTACTGGCCAGCACCGTTCGTGATTCGCGAGGCGCGTGCGCGATACGAGTCGCGTTTAGACTTGGGCGCACCGTCCGCCCACGTATATGCCGATGCGTCTCCAAAGTGTACCGTGTGGCGTTTGCCGCCTAGCGTGAATGTCGCGACTAGACGCTTGCCGGCCCGATTACTAGTCTCGACTTGCAGACCGGTGACACTCGGAAAAAGGCGTGTGTACTCCTGCGTCTTGCGAGCGATTCTGTCGTTCATATATAATATATTAATCTATATTTAAATTCATATATAACGTTTGGACATGCCGTTAACGATAAGGTGTACACTGATCCACTTGTCACACAATACTCCTGAACACGTATCACGGTAACTTCCGGGTGGGTTTGCACAGTAGACGTTAACAGCATGTGCATGTGTATATGCGGTCGAAAGATGAATCGTGTCCACAGACGTATCGATACACGTATTGTCGGCAAGTATTTAATTTTAACGCTAGTCTCGACGCGTATATTAAAAAACAAAGTGTATCGCCTATACCGTGGGGGCGACGCGACAACTCGCGTGCAGCCGACAGCAGTGCGTCCGCCGACTCGATGCATACTACCGCATACTTGAGTGCCTTCGTCTCGACGAACGGGCCGTTAGGCGTAGTGCGTCCACTTTAGATACGTCCACTTTAGATACATCCACTTTAGATACATCCACTTTAGATACATCCACTTTAGATACATCCACTTTAGATACATCCACTTTAGATACATCCACTCTCGTGTCAACAGGGACGGCATCTCCAATGCGGAAATCGGTACTCGTCATATGTTTTATGGTTCGGAATGCAACTCGGGATAACGGCCGTACGGGATCGCATCGCACACAATGGCAGCGGCTTGGTAGAGACGGTACCGCCGAAACACGCATATGACTTCCCGGCATGTCGACGTCTCCATTGTTCTCGCTAAGTCCGTGCACACTTTTAGCTGTTGGTCGTATACGGCGTCGCGAACTCGGGTCTGCACCGTCCCGGGCAGGTCGTGGAACTTGGTATCGAAAGTAAGTGTCGACATGAGTGTATTAGTGTATTTTAGTATACTCTAAAGCATAATGTGTACCCCGATTTCAATTTTTAATACCCACGTAGAGCCTTACCCGCGAGGAAGCCGGCCGAGTTTAGCACAATGTCGAACACGTCATGGCAGTCGAACCGGTACGCCTCGTACACCTCGAAGCCGACGCCGATCGCGAACGTCTCCCAGAACATGTCGGGCGCCGCGACTCCCAATAGTAGATAGGTTAGGAAGTGGCCGAGACCCCAAAACGTCACGAGGCACGACTGCATCTTCTCGTTACGCGCCGGGTCGTCGACGCCAATTATGTAGCTGCCGCCGCGGCCGTTCATTAGAGGTTGCGCTCCCGCTGGACATCCATATACACACGACTCGTGCAGTTTCACCATCCTTTGACAGCCATCAGTACTGCATTCGGTGGCGGCCCAGGGTGCGTATTCAATCGAGTACACGTACGTGAGTAGGTATATTAGCGCGACGAGTGTGTATTTAGAAGTTAGCCAACTCATTTATATATATACGTGTATATATACACGCGTTGCCGAAAAATGCAGGTCAACAAAAATATATTGGGTAGAAAACAGTATACTCTTCCACGAAGCGAGACGGCGCGGCATAAACTCGCGATTATTGAAAACCCATACCCGACATGTCCCGAGGTGCTGCAATCCGTGCAGTCGCTCGGCGACTTTCACCGGTATCCGCACGACGACGGCGTGGTCACGGAACTAACGAGTCGCCTAAAGCAGTATGTAGGGGTTGGTGCAGAAAGCGACATTATACTGTCAAACGGCAGCGACAACGCACTAAAACTCATATGCGAAGCGTACGTTACACCATCGTCGCGAACGCTCGTGCCGACGCCAACCTATCCGCACATGCAGCAATTCATAGGCATGATGTATAACGGGGGTGTCGACGAGACGCCATACTCTGGCGAGGGCGTGCTACCGGTCGACGGTCACAACCTGGTGTATATGTGTTCGCCCAATATTCCACTCGGGTACATACTGTCGATCGAGACGATCCGCGATATGTGCACTAGACACCAAAACACGATGTTTGTCGTCGACGAGGCTTACTACGAGTATACGTGTCGCGATGCGGTATACAGTAGTGAATTGTCGGCGTGCGGATTGACGTCGTTTTTGCGAAACCTGATAGTAGTGCGCACATTTTCAAAAGCATTCGGTCTCGCGGGGTTACGTATCGGCTACCTGGTTGCGAACGCGTCGGTCGTCGATACATTGCGTGTACTCGTCAACGAGAAGAATGTGACGGTTGGCGCACTAACGGCGGCGTGTGCCTGTATGCGCAATCTCGAGTACTACCGCGCGCAAATGTTGGACGCTCACGCTACCGCCCGATGGCTAGTCGACAAGCTGGGTATGCTAATACCGCGCAGGGGCATACAGCTGACACGCGTTGACGGCGACCCACCCATATACGGGTTCTCGATGCTATCCGGCTACTACTTTATGCTATACGCGCGGGATCCCAGCAATGTGGTCGAGCAGTTTGCAAGGGGTGGCATTCTGGTGCGCAACAAAAACGACGACTGCCCCGGCGGTATTCGCGTGACGCTCGGACTGCGCGACCAAATGCAGGACGTGCTCGACATGATAACGTGGATAAACCTGTCGTGGGTTGTGCGCAATCGGCGTGTGGCGTTCGACCTGGACGGTACACTGCGGCGCGGGTGCCGCGACAGCGACACTATGGTGGACGGCGCCGCGCGCGTATTACGTGAGTGTCGCGACGCGGTGGTATGCAGCAACAACTGCACATACACGCCCGACGAGATACGCTCCTGGTTGGGTCGATACGAGTGCGACTTGCCGGTATACACACCATTAACGCGCTTACGTGACGTCTGTAGAATGGAGGGACACCGTCGCGTGTTTACGGTCGGCAACGCGCGGGTGCGTGAGTGGATTGACTCAAACATTAATGTCGAGTCGTCTGAGTACGATGCCGTCTTTCTGGCTTGCGACTTCTATGTCGACAGCGCGACGATGCTCCAGCTTTGCGGCGTCGCGAGCCGGGGCGCCCCGGTATACTATGCTGACGAGTCGACGAGCGTGTCACTCGACGGCTGTAGTGACTTCCGCGAGACGGGCGAGCTGCGCATACCCGATATCGGGACGTGGATCGGGCCGCTGCGCGACTGCGGCTACGAGTGTGTAAACATCGGAAAGCCACTGCCGCTCGTCGGTGCGTGCGATGTGGTCGTGGGTGATAGCATGGCTACGGATGGCGAGATGGCACAGTGTCTCGGGGCATACTTCGTGTACGTCGATAGTGATATCGTACCGGGATGTGCATATGAAAAAATGTTGTATGTGCGCAGCGTGGCGGACTTATAATCAGAGTCGCTATTTCACGTAGTAGTTTATGACGCCTATTGGTTTTTTCTGGTCGTCGCGTTCAATGCTTAGGGCCCAGGTGTCGTCCTGAATCATATCGTGCGACGTTGTATATACACAGCCGGCATGCGGTAGTATCATTCGGGTGCCGGCTTGTGTCACATATTTTTCTTTCGGCGAAATGCCAATCAACACAATTTTTATGCGTATGCGTGTGTTGCTGTGATACTCGTCAGTATACGTTCGGAAGGCGCGAATTAGTGTATTGACGTTAGAGTTTGTGTTTACGTACTTTAGTATGTAGTGGTCCACGATGTCACGTGGCAGTTTCGACAATCGTTCCGCCTCCATGTCTAGTACTCGTCTCGACGTGAACCACAAGACTATGTTGAGATGATCGAGTTCAAGTGTATAGGTGGTCGTGAATAGCGGTAATTTCGTGTTTTCTAATACACTATCCGCAAATTGCAATATGGTGTACGAGTGTTTGCGTATGGGGTGCGTTAGAACCGCAGACCGCAGTATTCGCGATATATCCGTTTCACGAATAATCTTGTATCAATCCAGCGTATCGTACAGTTCCGATGATTGTTTCTGAAACGATCTGATACGAGACTGGACGTCACTCAATTCATCATAAATCTTCGTGATCTTTTTTTGTTGAAAAACCGAGATTTCGGTTATGTATCGGTCTAGGTCGTCCATTCGTACTGTTTGCGGCATCTTGATCGACGTTATTCAATTTTCAGCCGCGTAAAAAAAATTGAATATGGATGCTGCTCTAAAAACGTATATCCACACTATATTATACTATGGAGGGCTTCACACGTGACTTGCCGGATGCCGTCTTTACCGACATGCACATTCGTAAAGACGATGGCTCTTACGAATGCATTAAACGCGGGTGTGGTAACTTTGCACTATACCTCACGACTCGCCAACGCGAGTATCTACCGTGGTGCAGTTTGACGGTCGCGGAGGCGATACAGGTGTTACGCGAAGCCGGGAAGTACGATGCGGCCGCCAAGGTGTATGCGCACGTCATGAACTTTCCGAAAGACGTAGTTGACGACCTCGCCGACACGTTCCGCGATCCCGATTTCAACATCGAGTATGCTGCTCGTAAAACGCCCCAGGACCTCGACCAGTCGAACGTCGGACAGTCGATGGTCACCTCGATGCGTTTAGCGTGGGGCTCGAAAGTCGACACGAAAACCGTTGAGACGCAAGTTGAGACGCAAGTTGAGACGCAAGTTGAGACGAAAACCGTCGACATGAAAACCGTCGAGACGCAAGTCGAGACCGCCACAGTCAATACTGCGGGCGGACAGACGACGGTGGAGACACCCGGTGCGCCCGCCTTGGATATTGTGCAAAACATCGCGATGGGATACGTGCCTATGGAGCCGAAGCCGACACTCGCCGTCCGCACGCTTGAGGTTTCGGCTGAAGATTTCGAGAAGTATGTGACGCTGCTAAAGTACCGGCGTGCACCTCACGGTGTGTTTATGAGTGACTTGCGCACCGGCAAGATCGAGTCGTCTCTGGCGCGCTACCTGAGCGTCGAGCTCTACAAAGACCACGAGGACGAGGTAGACAAAAGCGACTGTGTGCTACTCGGGTTCTACTGCGACGCGTATAAACTGGACGTGCACACGAACCGTGCCGGCAACTGCACGCTGCTCGGCATGTATCTGGGACTCGATAAGAGCGTCGTCCCGGTGCCAACGACCACCGACGACAGAATTCTAGAGTTGTACAGTCGCTATCCCAAGGTTCATCGTTATGAAATTGCGTCGACGGTTGACCATACACACACGCAAATGCTGCGTTATCTCGTGATGATGCGCTACCCTACAGAGGTTGCACTCAACGTCAGTGACATTCGCATAGCGTCGGATGTCAACAAGTTCCTAGACTAGGCGTTTTACGCGGTTTGCGTTTTACGCGGTTTGCTTTTTACGCGGTTTGCGTTTTACGCGGTTTGCTTTTTACGCGGTTATAATAAATTTTATTATATTTTTTGTCGCCATCTATATACCAAAAGATGCATGTAATTGGTGCTCGTCGAAAGTCTCGCAAGTCGGCTAAGTCTGCAAAGTCTGCCAAGTCTGCCAAGCACGCTAAGCACGCTAAGCCCGCAAAACGTAGCCGCAAGTCTCGTAGCCGCAAGTCTGCCAAGCACGGTGGACGCCGTTCTCGTTCGCGCCGTGGTGGCGATGGTGGTCATGCGTAGAAAACGTTGGGTTCAGCGAAGCGGTTATAATAAATTTTATTATATTTTTTGCCACCATCTATATGCCAAAAGATGCATGTAAGTGGTGCTCGTCGAAAGTCTCGCAAGTCGGCTAAGTCTACCAAGCACGCTAAGTCGGCTAAGCCCGCAAAACGTAGCCGCAAGTCTCGTAGCCGCGACGTTCGCGGCCGGCGGCACACTAGCGGCACTGCCGGACCTAGACACTACACTGTCGTCTAAGGTGGGGCGATTCCAGTTCACGAACGTGAATTCGATTGCCGCCGACGCTACCGACACTGTCACAATCATCAACACGGCAGCCGGGTCGTCGGGCCTTGTCGGACTCGAGTGCCCCGCAATAGCCGTTAGCTCAATTCCGATAGTCGGGAATGTCGTGTGGACTGCCGGCGTTAGTGTCGCGATCACGATCCGCAACGTGGGCAGTGCTGCGACAGGCGCGGCGTCTGCATTCACGTTTACGTGGATATCCTTCAACTAGACTCGTTAAAAAATAAATGTATAGGTGTTTCAGGTCTAATTTCCATACACCATGATTCGTCGTCTACTGGTCACGAGCCACGAGTTTAGCGAGTAGCGACTGTATATCGTCAAGTTGTTTCGACATTGAGATCACGGACCGTTCCAGATCGTCAACTCTACGTTCAACAACACGGGTGTTGCCCTCTCTACGCGAAGCGCATGGCGAAGCGCATGGCGACAATCGTGGTGACGATCGTGGTGACGATCGTGGTGACGATGTCGACATTGCACGCAGGCGAGCCACTACACCACCTGCACCTTTAGGCGACTCGGGTTTCGAGCTGCGGCCGCTATCAGACGCGCGTCGATCCGTCTTTGGCGAGTCTTCAGGTAGATTTACACGAGGTGTCGAGTCGGTATCGGCTACATTATATGGGTGTAGTCCTGTCGCTTCGGCCCCGTTCTTAAGATGGATGTACAGCATATTTGACCCGTGCGTTTCGTGGATATTTTTTGAAATCGAATTCGGTATATGGTTGATATCGTGACGATACTCGAGAACGTGTTTAACACACTCACCGTAAGCGTCAGTGGTAGCCGAGAAGGACGGCGTGTACTTTTCTACGAAATACATATGTAGACGTTCCATCAACACACAATGTGCTCCCGGAAATCCCGTGAATTGGCACGCTTCCAATTGTAGAGACTCGTGGTGCGAAAACTTGCAAATGTGGTCACTGTCGTGTAGCCATAGCAGCAGACACGACCGTCCCAACACACAGGGCCGTGTCGGAATCGGAACGTCGGCACCCGGCAGTGTAAACTTAACGTTAAATGACATCAATATATATAGATATTAAATTCAATTTTGAGTAACTTTTAATATATCATTGGGTAAGCGGTCAACAAAATAGAGCCGTTTTTTGTGGTGTATCATGTGGTAACCCTAAAAAACGAAACACTATATATATAAAAGACTTGACGAATAGGGGTATTGCCTTAGGTAATACTCAACAAGTCTCGTAATAGTGATAGCATGGGGTCGAGCCAACTATCGTAAAGCCACTGTTCTCGAAATATTTGCACAAGTCGTCGTGGTTAGCGTGTTGACGATCCACGTAGCCTCCGATTTTAACCCCCGCGGCGATCATTGACATTAAGCGGTAGTATACAGCCTCGCGATTAGGATAGTCTCGCAATACGCCCATGCGTTGTATAACGACACAATTCCCACAATCCACTATAGACATGAGCCCTATCGGCTTAAAACTAGACGTTTGCAGCGCCATATATATAAACGTATTTTTGCCGACAATATCCGTTACTTTAATCTCAATGTCGTCCTCAAATATTTCGTAATTTAGTCGAGATAGTGTTACATAGTCGGCGATGTTTGCATTTCGTACAATAATACTGCCATCGTTTATTTGACGATGCTGTTTACCGTACAGAGTATAACCGTCAAGTTCTAACCATTTATATACAGCTTTAAATACCCACATATTATACAATACGATATAGCGTTTAAAACGACACCGTTTAAAACGACACCGTTAAATCTCGAATACCGGTTCGTAACAACGGTCTGCATTCACAACGATAGCCGTAAGCTGCAGACTCGAGAGTTCGATATCGGCAGGGACCCCATACTTATCCTCAATGTCGTCGATCGGCGTTCCGATTTCTATTTGTCGCATAGTGTACGCCTCGTCGTCGGACCATATGATTTTTACTAAACGGCATATGGCCCGCGCGATACCAGCACGTGTAAAACCGGCTTCATTGGCGCTTTTGAGACGATAAGTACGCCGCGCAGTTAGTGGAAACCCGACACATACAACAATATCGTTCGGTGCTACAATGTCATCTGCATTTTCCATGTTTTGCAAGTCGAATGACGCGTCCTCAACATCTACTAATCGTGATGATGTGTCGGGACCATATGCATTACGTATCGTGAATGTGATTTCCCGCATAGCTCTGATTATATACAATATACCGAGCCTTCACTCTAAAGCATAAATATATCGTTAAAACGGGTGTCGTATGGTACGCATAAACCTGTCGGTTTGATAAGCCAAGCTCTCGTCGTCACTCTCGGCAATATCGATGACACTAATCACCGACGGTAGATTCGCGGGAGTTTTCCAATTAACGGCACTCCATGCCATTCGCATTTGCACTGCCGACTGCCACGGTGACATGTTAGCGACGCCACTACACAATCCCGGCACCAGCACGCGGCGAAATCCGGGGTTTCGCTTCAGAAAGCGCAACAATCCGCGAAACGCATAGTATGCATTTAGCGTACCGCTGGCATCGTCACGTGGGGTTCGTACTGTCGGCATCCGAATACGACACGTATGAACACACTGCCGACGGGGCGTGTCACCTGGGGCGTGTCACCTGGGGCGTGTCACCTGGGGCGCCTCGCCGAGAACGCCGCTACAACTAGCGGTTTTAACCCGGCGTGTACAGTGCCGTGACTATAACCCCTATCGTGGATATAACCCCTATCGTGGATATAACCCCTATCGTGGCTATATGATGACTACACACAAAATTATATCTCGACAGCTCTAGCTGTCGTAAACGCGAATGACGGCTATGTGCCGTGAGTGCTGATATATATGGGACGTTAATCGCGCATATAGTCGTATCTGCTGATCGTTGACGTCTCGACACATGTATTCGAATATGTCTGGAGCGCACGCTTTCACGATGAAGAACTTTCCGGGGCCATCCTCGAATACCGAGAAGCATAGCCGTTTTGCCCACTCAGCCCAGACGGTATCACGCATACCCGGTGGCGTCTTTAGTATTGGGATAGTGGGGTCGGAATAGTCGATAGTGAGCAGTGCGGTACCGTTTCGCTTAATCGATATACGGTATTCGCCGTCTTGCACAAACGGCTCGACATATTCAACGTTAAATGTAGTCATCAGGTCTATACATATATGTGTTAAAAATTCAACTTTCTTATATGCATAGTATATGGCGACTGTATACCGTTCTGGAGGTGTAATATACGAGGACGACACGACAACCCCCGTGTGGGTATCGCGTGCACGGAGTCTAATACCACGAGAACACGATTTGCGTCCACTACTTACACGTGTACGCGACCAGCAAGATTCAAGTATGTGTGTTGCATTTGCATTTGCATGTGTAAAGGAATTTCAAGAGCGTAAAAATATAGACGTGCGTGATTATTTCAGCCCCGAGTATATTTACTGTAATCGGAACGGTACCGGCGATGGCATGCATGTCAGAAATGCATGCGACATACTGTACCGTAAAGGATGCCCGCTAGAGGCGTCATACCCGTTTGGCATGGGTAAGCCACCCAGTCGAGAGGTTGACGATCAGGCCTCTAATTTTAAAATATCGCACTATGCACGCGTTAATACACAACAGGAGCTCAAGACTGCTATAATCGAACAGGGGCCGTGTATAATATCATTCAACATGTACAATACGTCGATGCACTTTTGGCGTCAACAAGACGGTGATCGCCATCGAGGTGGACACGCTGTTGCGATAGTCGGATATAGCGACGAAAACCGTTGGTTTATATTGCGAAACTCGTGGGGGAACGACTGGGGCGATCACGGATACTGCTACTACCCGTATTCCGAGTGGGGCAAGCATAAGGACATATACGTGACGGTTGACGCGTCGTCGAGCCATGTATATACGATTGTTAAACCGCCGAAAATTGACAAGAAGGGTTGTTGTGTATTGATGTGAAGACGGTCGTCTAAATTTGAATATTCACGTTGAGAAATGTCTAAATGTATCTCGTTATACTATGTAGCCGTGGTCTATCGGACGACGAGTGGGCCAGCGTGTATCACGGGTTATTAGACTGTCGACTCGTAATGTGGATACTGGGCGCCTGGGGGCTAAAGTCGCAAATCGCACGTTTTAAACTGCGGGGCATAGGTGCAAATTCGTCATATATGTGGCTAGATGCGGATGTTGGCGACAACGAGACGCCGGATTTGGAACGGCAGATTGTCGTGTTTGGCGGCGAGACGGGGAGTGGTCAAGTAGTCACCGTAAAATTTCGATACACGAATATTGCGGATGACGGACTCATTGGTCTGCCGATATTTCGCGCTTAACCTACACAAAAAATATTTTTTGTGTCGTAGGGTACAAACGTCTTAACCATAGATGGTGACGGCCGGGGTGCCAACATTGTCGATACGTACCCTAACAGCGCGCGAAGTCAACGTGGCGACCGCCACATTACCCATGACGAGCGTAACACCGGCGCCCGCAAGGAACGTGAAGCTGTTGGGACCGGTATTGACGACCATGAGCCCGAGTGTCTGACCCACTACAGCGCCGGCAACTGCTGCAACAATGTTGGTGGCGCTATCGGTAGTGGCGCTGACACCGGCGGCGGTCGTCGACGTGACGATTCCACCCGTAATCATGGCGGCAGTCAGGACACCGGTAGTGTTGAGGGCAATGGGGGTCGAGCTCAATTGGTTGTTGTACACGGGAGTGTATGCGTATAGCGCCTCCATGTTGTACAGATTCAATACGACATCGGCACCAGCCGCGGCGACAAACGACCACGACAACAGGAACGTGCGGGTACGTGTCGCCACGACGTTGTCGTAAGCGGGGGTAGTAACGGCGGCAACCGGGCGGCTCGTCGCGTTGACAGCGAGTGCGGCAGCCGGGGATGCGGCGTTGAGCGGCACGCTGGCGGATGCAGCGTCGACAGTGTCGATATAGGTGTATTGCGTCAATGTGGGCGTGACGCTCGAGAGCGTGCCAGAAACGACATTGTAGTTGATGGCGACACCGTCGAGACGGCTACCGAGACCCGAGGTGGTAGAGCGCGGGAGCGAGAAGCGGCACATCACGACACCCGCGGTGCCGGCCGGGACGGTGACTTGGTCATCTCCGGTGGTGGCGTTTGTGATGACTTTTCCGGAAAAGTTTACGAAATCTGGTACGAGGGGTAGTTGGAGTGGAACTGCCGACATTATACAGTGTATACCTTACGTTATATTTTCGGGAAAAAATCAAAATATTACTACAGAGTTAACGACCCGGATCAGATGGTCAATCACGGCAAATGACAGAGTGTCGCGCGACGCGCCACATATCAACATCGGGGTAGTGGGGGTGAAACCACCCCACTTCTCGCGAGTCTCGCTAGTCGACATACTCAATAGTCGATGCCATACGCATTGGCTCAGCGTTGCGGGTGGTGTGCTGTTGATCATCATCAACGCCTCTACCCGGATTGTATATCCTATCGTATAGTCGCCTACTTGGGTGCTGGCGTCAATAATGATGGGAACCATTATTTCCCAGTCGAATGCACTTTTATGTGGTATGTTGTCGACATCGACAATGGTAGCGATGTTGCTGTCTACGACCAACACGGTATCGGAATTGTCAAAGTCACCAAGGTCACCATCGTCACCATCGTCACCATCGTCACTAAGGTCACCAACGTCACTAAGGTCACCAACGTCAAAAATGGTCTGCACATCGTCGCTAACCGACAGTATATCGTCTACGGACATGATTGCGGAGTGTACGCTTACAGAGTCGTTCTTAGTCGTTCTTAGAGACAACTTATAACAGCGGCCGATTCAATTTTAAAATGGGCACACCGGGACTCGAACCCGGATCCGTAATTTACTCGTGGCGTGGCGCAGGCACTGCCCGTCATTACTCCACGCCGCTTATAAGAATACCGGCCTGCCAATTAGCCTACATGCCCGTTTGGTGATATGGGGTTAGATGGAGCGTACTCGACGTTTAGCTGTCGTGTTAGTATAGCATACGCCCCGTCTAACCCCATACATAATATGTATTTATATTTCTAAATGGAAATTAAGCTGAGACTATTTTATGGAGCAGAAAAATTAAACGGGGCATGGCGCTGGCGCAACTACACCTTGGAGGCAGCGAGTCCAACGCCTCGAAATATTCGCGGTATCCAAACGGGATGCAGTCGAACGGAACGACAGTCGTTTTGACGATTATATACAACTAAATGTTTATAATTTTACTTGTTTGCGCTTATTACCAGTAAATCAGTATCGAGTCGGTTGCACGCGTAACCGCAGTATATATACACTTTTTGAATAGCCGCTTGTCATGCACGGTACAGTCCTCGATGTTGCGAGCGTCGATGAGAACGCGACGGAAACCGCTGCCCTGTGACTTGTGCACCGTAACGGCATACGCATAGTCGATCGGGACGTGACACTGTTTACGCCACGAGTGAAACGCTTTCCAGCACTCGGACGCGTCGCGTTGAGTAGTCGTGGGCAGTGACGCGTATGCCGCAACATGCATGCGCACAATGCGTACATATCGCTCAAACAATTCCACGTCGTGTTCATGAACACGATGCATCTCGGCGCCATCGTCGTTATACAACAGATATGTTTTTACACGAACGCCGGGTTCCGCGTAAATGTCGTCACGTGGAAATCGCACATCGTGGGTCTCGATCAGTAGTGAATCAACGGTAAACATGTCGTTTGTATGGTATCGGTGTGACTCTACGATGCACGTGTCCGTGAAATATCCGCGATCGCCCTCGGTCCACGCTTGTGTGACGCCGGGAAACAGTGCCCTGCGCGCGAGGCGATTATACGCCTGTGTCTGGTCGTTACTATACGCGAGTATATATGTGTCGGGTGAGGTCTCGGCGACGGCACGTTTAAACCCGGTGGCGTCGACAAACAACCGCCGGTGTTTCGGACTTCGTTTCAGCATGCGTTCCAGGTCTTCAGTGCCGGTTTGCCACCCGCGAAACACGCTATACAAAAACGCAATATCGGGGTTTTGTGTGCGCTTAACAATATGTAGATTGTAGCGGTACGGGTGGCTATATGTAAACGCGGGCGAGTCTTCCTCGTCGACTGGCGGCAATTGCGACAAGTCACCTACGAATAGTGTCTTGAGTCCAGGTGGTTGACGATCTACAATGAATCGAAACAACGCACTACACAGCATACTCGACTCGTCAACCACCAGTAGTCGTGTCGTGTTCCACGTGTATGAAAACGAATACTGCAGGTCCATTTCACCGTTTGGTCCGTATTGCTCCATAGAGTTGAGGTGTCGGTGTATCGTTTGGCAACTCGCGTGGTAGTCCTCGTCAAGCTTCGACTGTAGTACCGCCACCGCCTTGTTGGTCGGAGCCGCAATTTTCACGACGCCGGGCGTCAAACCGGCGCGTTTCAGGAAGCCCATTAGCATGTACGTCTTGCCGGTACCAGCGGCGCCCGTCAATAGACACGTGCGGGCAGCCGGGTCACTCATAAACCGGTCTAGCGTCTCGTATGCGCAGTCTTGATCAGTAGTGTCCATTGTGGAAGTATGTTTACACTGTAACGTGCGTTAACTTTAAAACGATCTCGTGCGGTGCAAAAAATACGCTCACCACTTGAGGTGTACCGTACACGTATCGAGGCGGGGAACGTTGACCTTACCGAGGATAATCACCGGGTATGGTTGAGTGCACAGTGTAGCCGGCGCGACCAATCACGACTCGCCCTGTGCGCGTTCTGAGTTGCATCTCGACGGCGTATCCCAGCGAGCGTTCTATCATTTCGAGAGCGTAATACGCTTGATCAACCGCATAGCTGGGTATGTATGCCATTTGTAGTCGGTAGGGTTGCACAAAAAATCAATTTTTAATAGTCGGTGGTGACGGTGTAGTCGGCGGCGACGGTGTAGTCGGCGGCGACGGTGTGGTCGGCGAACGGCTCGACCTGCACGCACCCGATTTTGTTGACGATCGACACGCTGCCACCACCGCTTGTATATACCCATCCGAGCGTCGGGTCCATGGATACATATGCATATCGCGACGTCATGATCGCTGAACACACATCGTGAGTGGCGTATCCGTCTTCATCGCGCCTTAACGACTCACCGCAACGCCAACAGTCGAGGTGCGTGATGGCAGCGTCAAGTTGACGCACCTTTCGGCGAAAATCGTCGGCGTCTTTGTATACACCCTCGAGGTCGCTATATGGAGGCGTCATGTCGTATACGCGATAACCGACTCGACTGTGAATACCACCGACGACCACGGTGCCGCGACGCGTCTTGATGCGTATCTCGGTGGGATAAGCGAGATCGCGCTCCACAGACGCGAGAGCGCGTTTCAGTAACTCGACGGTTTCGGGTTGCATTTATTATATACGTTTAATGCATACGAGTATTCAAATTTATAGCGCCCGGACCTGGACCGCGAGTTGCTGAATCGCCTTGATAATGGGTGCTATCATCTCGCTGTATGCCACAAAATACCGGTCGTCACCCTCGGAATACTGTAACATGCCGGTGCTCAGTCCTATCGCCTCAAGAAGTTCCTGCGCAACGATACCGTAGTGCAGCGTATCGGTATCGCCGTTTCGCATACGAAACTGACGTGCGCGGATCGCCTCTACAAACTCGAGGCCGAGTGGACAGTCATCAATATCCTTCTTGTCACGAGAATCCGAAATGTTGCTGTATGCACCGAAGGACTGTACGCCACCCGTGAGCGACGCGTTTCCGATGCGTGCCGTGTTATCGGCAGCGCCCGTGGCCCCACCGCCGATAACTATACGGTTAGTGGCAGTGGCGCTTCCCGACTGTGCACTGGCGCCAAATATCGTATTGTTGCTACCGCTCGTAATCGTGTTGCCGGCCTCGTAACCGCATGCCGTGTTATTACCGCCGTCCAGGTTTAGCGATAGCGCCTCGTAACCGCATGCGGTGTTCTGCGCGCCGACGGTGTTTACGGTGAGCGCTCGCGTGCCAACCGCAACCGTCGCGCTGACCGTTGTGTTCGCGAGGGCCGACATTCCCACCGCGACACACGTTGCGACGCTGGGTGTGCAATTCGACATCGCAAGGTGACCCACCGCCACGTTACCGTTGAGCGTTGAGGCAGCTCCCGACGTCATGAGCGTGCGATAACCGACAGCGACATTGCCGACGGGAAGGTTTGTAAGCAGAAACGCCGGGTCGCACATTAACGCCTCGACACCCATAGCTGTGTTTCGAAGTGGTCTACCGGCATACATCATTGCGGCGAGACCCGCTGCCGTGTTCTCGATAGACGCATAGCACCTGTTCATGCAGTCGTATCCGACCGCTACATTCGAACTATTGACGGTTAGTGCCGGTGAAATTTCAGCGGACGGCGCCCCCTGAAGTGAGTTTACACCGACTGCCGTGTTTCGGTCCCCCGTCGAGTGATACAACATGGATTTGGAACCGCATGCCACGTTAAAACTATAACTGGCGGCCGCCTGCGTTGACGCCAAGTCTACACCTAGTGCATTCGAGCCGATTGCCGTATTTTCAACGCCGTTAATGTTCCAATACAAAGTCTGATGTCCAACTGCTACATTTTCCGAGGTAAACCCCAAATTAGAGCCACATGTATTACCGATCAATACGCAGTCAGTCGCCTGGGCAAAACTCGGGTTATACCCGACGCGATACCCAATAGCCACCACACTATCGATAACACCGCCGAGTTGAAACGCATCTGCTCCTATTACTGTTGATTGAGTGGCACTTGTGTCATTACACGCTTGATACCCGATTAAGGTACTGTTATTCGATACACCGCTCTGGCCACTATACGCCCCAACTACAGTAATGCCACTGGCTGCACCGAAACCACCCGCGTTCGACCCTATACACACACGCATACTCGCATTTATAGTCGGCGATACTCCTGTGTTGTATCCGATACATACCGTATCGGTTGCGGTTATATTCCCAATTGTTGCCGATAAACTCAGACTTCCAATAGCGACATTTCGAATACTGTTTATCAAAGCAGCACTGTTCCCTGAAATATGGGTGTTATAGCCTATGGCTACACAATCACTGGCGGTGGTAGACTGCAACTGCATCGCCCCAGACCCGAATGCTGTATTATTATTGCCGACAGTTGAATGTAGCGATTGATACCCACATGCACTGTTATCGTCGCCGACGCAATTTCTCATTGCATTAAAGCCAAACGCGCTACCACGGACGCCGGTGTATGTACTCATACAGAAAGAACCGTATCCGCTGTTGGACCCCTGACTCGTTAACGACGTGCCGGCCTCGCGTCCCGTCATGGTATTGTCGTCGCCTTGTGTCAATAGAGATAGTGTGGAAATGCCAACGGCCGTGTTTCGTAGACCAGTGGTTATAGACGACATTGCCGTCAAACCTAGTGCTGTAGAATTTCCAGTAGTGAATCCCAGCAATTGTTCGAATGGCAACTGGGATTGTGGTATTCTACCGTTCTCGTCTAGTGTAGCTAATCCAAACGAGGTTCCGATTGCGTCTCCGGAAATGTTGCCGTTCAGGGTCGGATTTTCTATCGTAACCGTGCCGGTTAGTGTCGATCGTATATATTGTGCGTCAATAACATTAAACTGTATACCTCCGGCGGCTCCGACACCGCCAATACTACGCGGATTAGATACGATCACAGCGCCGGTAGTAAACGACGACATATATATATTATATATCGATATTGTTTAAAACAATCACGTGTCGATTAACTATGATCCCAAGGTTTTACCTATTATTTTTAATCGACACGTGATTATTTTTGAGACGTCAAATTGGGAGGGGGATTTGCGACTAACCGGCATGAGTCGCAACCATGAGTTGTAACTCCACAATTGCACGCATTATTGGCGCCAGTAATTCACTATACGCTACAAAGTAACGGTCGTCGCCCTCGGAATACTGCAGTAGACGCTTGTCGGTGCCAACCAGCGCCAACAGCTCCTGTGCAACGACACCGTAGTGAAGCGTATCGGTATCGCCGTTTCGCATGCGGAACTGACGTGTGCGGATCGCCTCTACAAACTCGAGGCCGAGTGGACAGTCGTCAATATCCGTCTTGTCGCGAGAATCCGAAATGTTGCTGTATGCACCGAAGGACTGTACGCCACCCGTGAGTGACGCGTTTCCGATGCGTGCCGTGTTGTCGACGGCGCCGCTGGCGGTGCTACCGATAACTATGCGGTTTGCCGAGGCCACTGCGGTAACTGCTGCGGTATTTCCGAGAATAGAGTTGTTGCTACCGGTCGTCAAAGTAATGGCAACATTTTGCCCAAAACCTGTATTAGTAGTGCCGCTATTTACCGCCGTCAGTGCATTGGTTCCGAATCCTGTATTATTAACGCCGCTGGTATTAGAGTCGAGTGCAGTTGACCCCACAGCAGTGGTGTTCGACACCGCGGCGACATTTAGAGCGTTGTTGCCGACCGCTACGCAGTTCGATATAGTCGTGTTCGACGAGCCCATTGCCGAGTTTCCCAATGCGGTATTTCCGGCACCCGTTGCCAAGCCAGCACCGGTAAGACGGTACGCGCGATACCCTATCGCGACGTTATTCGAAGGCGTGTTCGAGTCGCGTTCTGCGCCTGTTCCGATGCCAGACTGGTATCCAAATATAACATTATGGGTGGGAGTGCCAATGTCCTTGAGAGCGTCGCGACCAAATACTGTATTTGCAAACGCGCTGATTGAATTCTGGTTACACGTCTCGGTGCCTACTGCCGTGTTATCGTTATGCATCGGAAAGTTTCCCACGAAAGACGAATACGCACTCGTCCCAATAGAGGTGTTTCGGTCTCCGGATCCGAAAAACAACATAGCGCGGCAGCCGATCACTGTATTATACGACAAACCAACGGGTGGAACGTCACTACCCGTAAATCGACCATTTGCTAACGATCCTACGACTGTATTCTCGACGCCAGTTGTATTCCAAAATAGTGCCGACGGTCCAACTGCCGTATTATCGCTACCCGTTGTATTATTATAACATGCCCCAGATTCTAGTAATCCAAAAGCAACGCCGCTTACACCATTGCCAATAGCCACGTTACGTGTGCCAGTCGTATTACTATATAGCGAGCGGTATCCGACAGCAATACAATCAGCTGCGTCGTGCGTGCCCGCACCGAACGTCGTGGATCCAACCGTGGTACACCGGTCGGCATTAACGGCGGTTTGTATACACTTAAAACCAACAGCAGTTACGTAACTGCCGGTAATCGACTGTAGACAATATGTGCCCACCGCTGTGCACCCCACACCCGCGCCATTTTCGAGGGCATACGCGCCAATGCCGGTCGAATAGCTGCTGTTCGCCAGACGACCGGCGCGGTAACCTACAAACGCGCAGTCGTTGGCGGATACGGAGGCCCCCGTCATACACTCGACACCAACCGTGGTGTTGCGCGATCCGGTGTTACCGGCACCGCTTAGGCAGTCGTACCCTACTGCCGTATTATCGCTACCGGTACACCCAACGCCTGACAGTGTCGTCGACCCAAATGCCGTGTTACGCGTACCGGTAGCGTATCTTAGCGACGAGTATCCGAACGCGGCGTTGTAGGTGTCGGCGGCAGATTCGAGAGCGTACGCACCAAACGCATCGCTGTACTCGCCTGTAAATGCCGACATAGCGCCGGATCCATATCCCGTGTTTTCGTTTTGGACGGTAATCGCAGAGCCAGCGTCGTATCCCGTCATTGTATTGTCACTACCTCCCGTCAGCAGTGCGAGTGCCGATACACCAACGGCCGTATTACGTTGACCAGTTGGTATAGACGCCAATGCCGACACGCCAAGAGCCGTGTATGTTGAATTCGTGACTCCCACGAGTCTCTCAAACGGCATGTTAGATAACTGTATTTCGCCATCAGCGTCTAGTGTAGGTAGGCCCAGCGGCGTCCCCAGCGCACTTCCAGCCACACCACCGACAAACGATGCATTTTCTATTGACACGCGCCCATATATAGACGAGTATATAAGACCGACATCCAAAAACTCAAACGTCGTACCGCCGAGTCTCGACGCACCTCCTATACCTCTCGGATCCGAGATACTACCGGACGTTCCACTAGTCGACATATCTATATATAATCCGCGATATACATCTAAAATGTTTAAGAGCGAATGGAAAAAAGAGTCTAGCGGTCGAAACACAATACGCAACAGTCGAAGTTGCACTCGCGGCACTCATACCCGTGCAGGATCGGCGATTTAGCACACACGTCACACGATACGCACATATTCGCGGGGTATGCGTGTTGAATAATGGCATGTGGATGGTGGCGCGTCACCTTCGCGAGAATGCGACCGCCAAAAGCGTCGCCGATTGGGGCCGTCAGGAAGTCGACACATTCGGCGGTCGGTGGCGGCACTACGCGATTTGCAAACGGGTGTTGAATCGGAATGTCGAATTTAACGGCATTCGGGCTCGATTTAAACGTCTCGACGCGTCCCGTCGCCGGGTGGGTGCAAGCGCCCGCGGCACATTCGTCCTCGTAGCCAAGCATAAAGTCGAACGACATGTGAACAGTGTTGTCGTGTTTGGGTGCAAACATGCCGGCGTATACGCACGCGTTAAACTCGAACACGATGTCGTTAACGCGTATCGGGGTCTCGGTAACTAACGACGACACGTGGTGTATCACGCCATATTTGCCGACGGTGCATTCAAAACTCTCTGGACGATATAGGCACCATTTACCGTCGTAAAACGGCGAGAACACGACGGCCCATCCCGATACACCGTTTTCGGCGCCGACACAGCAGCACTGCCACCATTCATTGAGTTCACTCGGCAGTTCAATATACTCACTCGTCTGAACAAGGCGGTTGATGACACCCGCGAGAGCACGGTGCCAATACTCGAGCTGAGTGTCGCCAAACAGTAATAGTTGGTTAATCTTACAGAGCAGCAGATACCAGTCTTCATGGGAACCCTCGAGCGTAACGCTCGACAAACCGCAGTTGGATGCAAAACGGGTATTTTCATAGTACCGTTTTAGCGTTCCCGTGACGGTCGAACTCACAATTATACGATCATTAGCGGTCGTTGTCGTGAAATCCGGGAGCACCCAGTCGGGCAAGTACGCGATATTAACGTCGGTCATTAATTTTTCAATAGTCGAGGTCCAGTCATTGGTGCGGCTCGGCATATCTACCGTGAACCGTCCTTGGCATAATCGTCTAGTGGCGAGGATTGGGTTTGTGATCATAGAATTTGTGTTTTTGCAAACGTAGTCGACAAGCTCGAGCATGATTGAATTCCAAATGTCGTCGGGGCGCAATATGAGACGGGAATTGCTCATACATGCTCTCGCTATCGTGGATAGTAGAGAATTACCGAGAGTGTCGGCGTGAGCATCGGGTGCACCGTGGGTGACGGCATTGTCTCGACGCGTTAACGTGTGGGTTTTCGAGTGCATTTATAGTATTTATAGTATATACCGGTGTATATACGACATTTACGGGACATTGTTTTCAATTTTAATATGCATATGCACGATATAGCCGGCGCCATCGACGATATATCCGAATACCGATACCACACGTTATTGTACTGGCGAGACGGCAACACGACCCACGTATACGCGGGGCGACTATGCGGTCGGTGGGAGGTGTATTGCTGGTCGCAACGCAGACGCGCAGGTGTCGACTTTGAAGACGTTGTCGAGTTTTCGTTCCTACTCGCCATCAACACCGAATATGCGAGCAAACGTGAGGCGCTGCGCTTATACAGCGATACAGTCGACCATGTAATATCGCTAGGGGCCGTCACCGCGTCGTAAAAAACTATACACCGTCCGACTCGTCGAATGTGATGCTGCGGTCGACACCAGGTGCACCCCTGTCTTCGTTGTCGATTTCGTTAAGCATGTCGAGTAGCGTCGCGATGTCGCGATCCAATTGCGACGTGCGAGCCAATAGCACGTCTATCATATTGTATACACCATTTCGACGCATGTCGATGGGAGTAATGACGCCGCCAGAGACGACGATTCTGGCGAGCGACGTCTGTATGCGCTGTGTATTCTTATACGCAGTGTATTCTTATACACAGTGTATTCTTATGCGCTGTGTATTCTTATACGCAGTGTATTCTTATGCGCTGTGTATTCTTATACGCAGTGTATTCTTATGCGCTGTGTATTCTTATACGCAGTGTATTCTTATGCGCTGTGTATTCTTATACGCAGTGTATTCTTATACGCAGTGTATAGTGTAGCGTCGATCCACAACTCCGGGACACGTCTCAGCAGGTACAGGTCGTACCACACGTCGCGAAATGACGGGTATGGGCCCACGTTTTCACTAAATGCGACCGCGCCATTCTCGACGAATACACCACGTATAAACGCACAGTGTGACAGCGTTTTTTCAGTATCTCGTGCACTACACTCGCCCCGCATTTCCAACCAACAGCATTCCGCGAGCGGTGTGCGCTCCAGATATTCCCAGCGTGCATAGACACTGCGATATTCCGCCGTTTTGCGAATCAGGGCCTCCGGGGAGGAGGCGTATATCTCGTGGTGTAATGTATATACGAGTACATTTTTTGCGTGATTTGTCAAATTTACCCCGGGGCTCAGTCGAGTCGGACCCCGAAAAGACTTCAGACCTCCCGGTGACAAAAACCGTTTTGTGAAGGGTTCGGGCGTGAGAAACCGGGTCCGCGTCGCGTGTTCCGCGAAAAAACAGTGTTTGTGTCGCAATATTGCGGTCGCGAGGCGCCTCGACACGGGTCGCCGCGGTGAAAAAGCGGTTTTGTGTCTTGCGCGTTTTCCACTTTTTTTCTCGACTTGCGGCCCGCAGGTGTCGACAATGGATGACCACAAAAAACTAGGCGAGATGTGAAAGTGGGTGGATAGACGCATCGGTGACTGGCACCGGTACACCGTGGCGACACTTTTTGGACCGCATTTTTCACCTCTGAACTCGGTGGGTTCAGACTGCCGACTTGCGGTGTATCCGCGATTGTCGATACGTGGCGATTAGACGCCGCGACTACACGGTATCTACACTTCCGGCTAAGTACCTCAAAATGCCAAAAGTCGCAAAACGGTTTTTTTCTTCAGAGATGGCGTGTCAAATTGACACGTCATCTTATAGATATTTTCGGGTTGCCGCGAGAGAGTAAAACGATTTTTCACATACCTTTTGACGATTTGATGACGGTTTTTTCCACAAAAAGTATTGCCGATGCCGTTAAATCTCCGGAAATTGTGAAGCGAAGGCGTTTTGGAAAACGCGTTTACTAGGCCCCCGAATCACAGTTTTGCGGTTTTTAATCGTGTTTTTTCGGGATTTTCACGACCCAACGTCACTTTTTTCAACGGTTTTTGTCGCCGAGGGTAAATTTCGCAAAAAACATATAAGTGTCGACATGTTAAAATTTAGTGAATCGTGTTCGTTTAACCCTATACTTATTGAGTATCTTACGAATACCGAGACAGACACGGTCTTTCTTCTCCTCGAGTTGTTTAGGGGTGTCTTTCTGAGTCGGTACGTTTTCGTTCGCCAATATAAACATTTTGGCCATGTCGGCTTGTTCAATATCATATTTAGTGAAACTGTCGGGTACTTGATAGCGTTTCCAATCGAGATCGTGCGACTCGGTAAAATACCGATATTTATAGTCGTATATAAAGCATCCAATATAGTGCTCCACCATTGTCACGTTGGCATCCGATTCACCCCCATAAAAATAGTCGCAATTATAATTTTCCAAAAGTAACTCACGTTCATCATTAAGAATAGATTTTTCATGCTCCATCTGTTCAATTTTTTGGTTCGCCAATCGAACCAGTAGCTTTTGTTCATCAATCAACTCTCGGCGTTTTGATACTAATAGTTTAAGCACTGCTGTTTGAAACTGCTCAGCTCCTGGTAGATTGCTACGCATCAGATAACGATACAATCCACATTCCGTAAAAGCATATGTCACCTGCTCACGGTCGATACTATCAACACATGGAATTTTAAAGACGTCTCCGGGGTTAACGTCATTCATGACATATCTACGGTAATTATCGTCACCAATACGTATCGCTACATCACGTGTTTTGAATAACGGGTTTTCGACAGTGCCGTAGATTGAGATTTCATCGTTTTCGAAAAACGGGGTTAGTGCTTCTAGTAGGCTAGAGTCCATGTGTAGTAATATATTTATGCTGTGTTTCTCTAAATTGAGACCGCGAAAAATAATTATTTTAATCCGCAACGAAGAAGTCTCGGCAGTAAGTCACGAGAAAATCGACCACTCTCACGAGTATGTCGACATTGCCGGTGTCGATTGCGACTCTTGCATGTCGCCGCAGTGAATAGTACTCGCCTTCTGGTTCTCTAACGGTAAACGAGTTTATGTGTTCGATGGCGTCCTCGAGGTCAATATTGAGACGGTCCAGGTCGTACTGTCGCGATATGATGTTTATGACGAGACACCGCCATAGAATCGTCTGTGGTTCGCGGTCCGACGCGTCAAGCTCGTCTCGCGCCTCGCTGCATAAAACCACTCTCGACAGCAGTCGGTATAGCATTAGTCTATTTTTACAATTCGCATATTCGGCCGCGAGTATGTCGAATGACGCGTCGAGTTGAGCATAGGAGCGTCTCGTGGCCGCGAGTGCGGCTGCCGTGGTGACGCCAACCGGTAGCATATTGTGTATAGTGTCTACAAAAATCAATTTTTGAACCTGTATATATACGTGTATATACACGTCTCACGATATATACATGATCGAGTCGGGCGAGTAATACGCAGATGCCGCGAGTTCTTGCTGTATGCGTATTTCGGGCAAGTGGTCGAATTCACGAAAGGATCGATACGATACATACCACGATGCACAGCAAACACCGATATACCACATCTCGCCGATTATCGCCGTTACTGCCAGCACCCTACCCGACACGACACCGGTCAGGAATAGTATTGATAACAACGTTAGCAACATGGCATATGTCGATACTCTAAATCAATTTTTAATGCGGGAAATTGAATATATAGTTTCACGTTATGTGTAATGGCGGATATTCTATTCTACTCGACATATACCCCCCACGGGTACATGGGGGGTATTCTACTCGACATATACCCCCCACGGGTACGTGTCGAACTTTAGTCGTCATGCGGTAACCGTGGACGGCGTAGTATACCCGACGTCGGAGCACTAATACCAGTCGCGTAAGTTTGAAGACCCCGCGTTGCGTGAGCGCGTGCGGATGGCGATCAAGGAAGACGTGATGCGTGAAGCGTTGGGTATCAAATTTGCACAACACCTGGAATTGGTGCGGCGTTTACTCGCGACGACACCGAGTCGCCTCATGGAACACACCGCGAATGACCTCTACTGGGCGGACGGCGGCGACGGCGGCGACGGCGGCGACGGCGACGGTGGCGACGGCGGCGGTAGAAACCGCCTCGGTGAGCAACTCCATGGAGCTGCGCGAGTCGCTCGATGAGCAACTCCATGGAGCTGCGCGAGTCGCTGTGTTAAAAAATACGAAGCGTATAGCATACTACTTTTTTGCGGCAGCTGCGGCAGCCGGCGTCTCGTCGCTGCTGGATTCGTCAGCGTCGTCTTTCGCCTTTTTGCGGAGACCCTTCGCTACCCAACGAGGTCCGTCGGCGTCCAGTGCGCGGTATAGACGCATAGTGTCGTCCTCACTCGCGGTACGTCCAAAGTCTTCCCAAAACTCGTTAACCAAGTCCCAGTACTTTTCGTCGAAACGGTCGTTGGCGGCAGCGAACCCGGGAATGTCGTCCGCCTCATCGGGAAGCATGTTCGGCTCCGTGCCGTTGCGGCACAATCCGTCTATAATCTGTTTTGCGGTGTACTTGGGCGCCTCACTGCGACCCTGTACGCCCTTGGCTGCCGTCTTTTTCCCAGTCGGCATTCTTTATAGTGACACTTATGATACACAAAATTCAATTTTCCGCGCACCTCAGCATGCGCATAAACACGTCCATTTTATGCTCAAACATGGGGCGGTGGTGCGAGTCCAGTCCACTGGCGAGACGATCCGCGTATCCCTCGCGGTAAATTTCATGCACCGTGCACTCGCGTTCTATATCGACGGGCGAGAGTGCATACCACTCACCTCGAATCCACACCGACGCGTACTTTTTGTGCAGTAGACGCTCCGTGAGACGCGCATCCGGTAGCGGTCCGATAGTTGCCACTATGCGTAGCGTCGACAGCGATCCGGTTTGCAATTGGCGTGTCCGACGGCATACGTTGCTGCTATACCCGATTTTGTGAATATACATAGTAGGGTGCCCGCGTGTAAAGTATACGAATGCCATGTTACAATAAACGGTACACAAAATTCAATTTTCCAGTTGTCTAGCCTGGTAACCATATCCGACCGGACTCGACTCTTTCGCTATACTATTCGAGTGTCACGCTAGTGCCGTTTCGCACTACGGACACGCTGTAGCAACCCGCAGACGGTTTTCGTGGTACACGTAAGGGCACTGATTGCATATAATCGCGTTTTTTGCGATACGTATCACCTGTAGGTGAGTCGACTCACGGGGCGTATGCTCGGGTAGCCTCGTATACAGTATAACTATACCAGATTCAAATTTAAAAGCATGCTATATTCCAGGGATGTAGTTAAAAAAATACAGATCGGTCGACCGGCGTGTACCCTTTCGGTGGGGAAGCGACACCTGCGGCATATAGCGCTCAATATAACCTCGCGGGATGTGTATTTATACCTCTCGCGTATATATGCTCCGGAGTAGATCCGATAGTTCCGGAGTAGATCCGATAGTTCCGGAGTAGATCCGATAGTTCCGGAGTAGATCCGATAGTTCCGGAGTAGATCCGATAGTTCCGGAGTAGATCCGATAGTTCCGGAGTAGATCCGATAGTTCCGGGATAAATATATAATTGTAGACATTAATCGACGACGGCGTTGTATCCGTCTCGACGATTAGTAACTTGCGGGTGTAGTCGTCGACGTGAAAATCAACCCAGCGTGGGGGTGTACACCCTGCCGGTATGTCAGAGGGTGTACACCCTGCCGGTATGTCGACATATTGTTTCATTAAAAAATCAAATTTCTGGAGACGCTGTCAATGCAGGCGAACTCCCCTTATACGGAGTGTATTTTCCATGGCGTCCGATACACTTGTTTTGTGTAGAATTAACATGTGTAGACGGGTCAGTAGAGAGACGCTGCGGTCCGTTACACCTGTACCGTAGAGAGTTAGCGTGTGTAGTGAGGTGAGCAAAGACACACTAGCGTCCGTTACACCTGTACCGTAGAGAGTTAGCGTGTGTAGTGAGGTGAGTAGAGACACACTAGCGTCCGTTACACCTGTACCGTAGAGAGTTAGCGTGTGTAGTGAGGTGAGCAGAGACACGCTAGCGTCCGTTACACCTGTACCGTAGAGAGTTAGCGTGTGTAGTGAGGTGAGTAGAGACACACTAGCGTCCGTTACACTCGTACCGTGGAGACTCAATGTGTGTAGTGAGGTGAGTAGAGACACACTAGCGTCCGTTACGCATGTACGTCTCAGATGTAACGTGTGTAGACGAGTCAGTAAAGAGACGCTGGCATTCGTCACACTCGTACCGTGGAGATTCAACGTGTGTAGTGAGGTGAGTAGTGACACACTGGCGTCCGTTACACATGTACATCTGAGACTCAACGTGTGTAGTGAGGTTAATAGGGACACGCTGGCATTCGTCACACTCGTACCGTAGAGACTTAACGTGTGTAGTGAGGTGAGTAGTGACACACTGGCGTCCGTTACACATGTACATTTGATACTCAACGTGTGTAGTGAGGTTAATAGGGACACGCTGGCATTCGTCACACTCGTACCGTAGAGACTTAACGTGTGTAGTGAGGTGAGTAGAGACACACTAGCGTCCGTTATACTTGTATTGTAGAGACTCAACGTGTGTAGACGAGTGAGCAAAGAGACGCTGTCATTCGTCACACTCGTACCGTGGAGACTTAGCGTGTGTATACGTGATAGTGTCTGAAAATCAACTCCATCCGCGTTATTTATACATACACTCCGAACCCAATTCGGTTTTGAGATGCCATTTACTAACCGGTACATGTAGCAGGGTGGACCGACTTCGCTACATACTTGGTTGAAACGTCGCGACACGAGTCTCAGGCATTTCCAAGTCGCGAGGTCGGTCCGCCTCGATATCTCGCCTATACAATCGTTGTTGATCATTACAATTAACAGTGCAAAAAATCAATTTTAGTGCCGAAACTTAGTATACCGAGAGGTCTAATAGGTGACAGTGTTCGGTAGGCGTAAACACCAGCTCGTTTACCGTAGATGCGATGATGTGCATTCGGCGACACGCATATGCAAATACGTTTTCGATAGTACGGTATTTATATTTTTCGCAAACGTCAATTTGGCGGTGTCTACACCACATACTTGCATACTTGCATACTTGCATACTTGCATACTTGCATACTTGCATACTTGTACACGTGTATACTTGCATACGAATAGACGGCAAGCAGTCGCGCTCAACCAACAGCCATTTGTGTTTCGAGTATCCGTCGTGAAAATCGATCCATATTGCTGTGTATACCATATACGCATAACACACATACCACACATAACACACATAACACACATAACACACCTAACACATAACACACATAACACACATAACACACATAACAAATTTCCGGATGACGACGCTACGCGAAATTATGCGAGAATCCGCATTGCGACATCTTGCCATACTTACATGCCGGGCCCTCGCGGCAACGATATTGCGACGGGTCCAGGTACGGGCACGGTTGCAGGTGGCGACACGGCATGTTGTTGGTCTTGTAGTTGCAGATTTTATGGATCATGCGGTATGAGCCGTTTTGCGGATCGTGACGCTTGTCGCATCCCTTGCCGACGCGCAAGCAGAATGGGCTAAATTCACACATCGGCACAACCCACCCCTCGGGGTGTACACCGACACACCTCGCGTCGACGCAGTCCATACCGTCTTCGCACTCGATGCATGTCGGCGAGTGTCCGACGGGGTGACGCAGTATACAGCCGCCTACCGTGCATTTTTCGGCACGCACGCACGTAACGTTATGCTCCATACGGCATTCGCGAAAACGGCACTCGACACCGTTAAGCGCGAACAGACAGTATCTGCGATTCGCGTCCACAATAATTTTACCAACATCTCGCGCGATGCAGTGCATTTTCGGACATTTAACATTTGGGCATAGTTCGTTGAAACTACAAATGTCAAAATCGTCGATGCGTCGTTCCTTCGGTTCCTCTGGATCCTTCGGTTCTTTCGGTTCTTTCGGTTCCTTTGGATCCTTTGGATCCTTCGGGGGTGGTCGGGGCATCGATGGTCGACGCGGCATCGCGGACGTTTGCGGTTTGCGGTCGCGTTTGCGTTCTCGCCGCGGTTTTACGACCTCGAACCCGTCTTCCGTTTTAACGACTTCTGTCGCCTCGTCCACCATATCGGCCCAGTCGGTGCGTTTCGCCTCAGTTGTCCACGAGTCGTCAACCCAACCGACATCTGTGACGAGCGACGAAAAACGATTCGATACCCCTGTTATACCAGTATCTGACATTATGTTAATATTCACTTAATATATTAGTGGTTTCAATTTTTAAATCGTTTTATATTATTTCAGTCGATGCGGATTAAATATATAAACCCGGGGGTGGATCACGGACTTTTTTTGCGGGGCGTGTGTCTTTAAAAGACACGATACCACCGCGTATGTCGTCAATATTGAATACACGGTCTGTCCCGCAACCAAATAGACGCTGGGAATGGCATATTTTACAAGCCGTAAACAGTACTTCGGTATCGCCGCCAAAATTATCGAGCGAGATTTCGCGCCGCGTGAAAGAGTCCCTGGCGTACGCCTCTGCCTCCTGGTTGATCGACCAGCCGCCTTCCGCTAGCTGTTTTTTAAACATACCGTAAAGTGCTTCCGCGCTATACGACTCGATATTATACCGCCACGGGAACCGTCGGGGTAATCCCGGGTTCAACGAGAAGAATTTCTCGTCTAGTTCTTCGCGATAACCTGCAATAATACATACAAAATCACCGCGATGTTCAGATAGATACTGATTCAGCGTATTTATACACTCGCCGGCATACGCCTCCTTGTCACCCTCGCTTCGTCCGAGTGCATACGCCTCGTCGATAAGCAGTACACCGCCGAGCGCCTTCTCGAGTATATCAACAGTTCGCTCTACGGTACCGCCGATAAATTTGTCGATGAAATCAGCGGGGCGCTTAACCGTCAAACGCGACGACGGTAGAAATCCCAGTCCCGAGTAGATTCTCGCGAGTATGCCCGCTATTGTCGTCTTGCCGACACCCGGGGGACCCGTTATCACGGTGTGTAGAAAGTCGTTTTCGCTGTGATACCCCTGTAGCAGGTATATAGTCTGTTTCACGACCTGCTCTTTTAGCGATTCCAATCCCATCATTTCCTCGAGTTCGATTAGAGGCGTGAGAATATCGCATAATCGCGACGCATCAAAACCATAGTCGACTTCGTCATCGTATTCGAATGCAAAACGTATAAGATCCATAGTCGTTTTGATTTTAGGCGCTTCACAACAACGTTTTTTCCGGCTATTTTTCGACGACGTGTCGTGAAGCGTGTCGTGAAGCGTATCGCTGGGCGTATCGTGAATCGTATCGTGAATCGTATCGTGAATCGTATCGTGAATCGTATCGTGAATCGTATCGTCACGAGTTGATCGCTTTCCGGTTATACGTCGTGGTGCAGGTTTAACACGGGCGCGGCGTATGACTACCTTTGTTGTCATTAATTTTATATTAATGTGGCTATTTTCTAAAACGCATGATTGACACTAAAAATAAACGACTCTACAAAAACACTAAACGACTCTACAAAAACACTACACACTAAACACTACACACTAAACACTAAACACTACACACTAAACACTAAACACTACATGTTGTGTCGCTGATTATACGACCACTTTGCTTGCCATATTTACGGCAGTTTGCGGCTTTCGCAAATTTTACACGTCTACGAGTGTCCGACGCGATACTCGACTCGTCGTGAGCCCCGCGATTAACAACGTATGCCACCAATATCAGTATAAACGCGAGTATCACCAGTAAGATTTCCGACTCCATGTATATTATCATATCCATAAGTTTAATATACTCGTCAAATCACGATAATCCATATTTCGCGTACACTTGACTGGCGGGTATTTTATTGTCACGATATTCCCCCCAAACCCCACCTGCGAGTATCTCTTCATAGGATCTCATCTCATCGGAGCGCCTTTGCGCCACCCACGGAGAGTTGCGATATATCTGTTTTGGATCGATTCGATATAGTAATTCCGACATTCGGGTCGACTCGCGAATTCCCGGAAATATCCACATCTCATGCATTAGTCTTGCTAGATCGTTTTTAAATACTGTTTTTGCGAAATGATATAAATGTAAAGAGCTTCTCGATACTAATTGCTGAGACGGTAACGACGCTAATCCAAAATCTATAATTTTTGGCGTAATGCCAAAATACGGAACCGAGTATATCGTGTCGGCTACAAGGAATGTTTGAAAACGCATGTTCGTTGCATCAAATTTGAAAGCGTCGTCGTATTTAAACATGATGTTATCGACATGTAGATCATTATGCATAAACCCGGGATATATACTATTTAACTGGTATAGAGTATAAATAATCATAAACATGAACGATTTCCACTGTATAAACTCGAATGGACTATCGTAGTACTTTTCGAGCACCTGTGACAACATTATATCGCATTTTTCCATGGCCACCATTCTAATAACGTCTCTAGAAAGATCGTCAGTAACTTCGTATTTCACGCCACAGAACCATACTCTCGCCATATCTATAGGCCGTACACTATACGCACCCTCGTGTCGCTGTCGAGTTAAACTCTCACAGTCAATGCCTAAATCGTCCATCATTTTAACAATTCCGGTGTATTGACCATACCCCTCAAATGATACTATACACGGTGATATATTGGTGTTCAATACTTCCCGGCCGAATATCTCGAGTATTTTCGCCTCAACCTCATTATCGGGGATTGTGCCCGACACGTCCACATCGTTCATTTCCGCGTCGATATAGGGTGAGGCTGATAATTTAATGAATATGTTGCCGTTTTTCGTCGCTACGTCAACTAGAAGCGGTTTCATATACGACCTCGTCTCATATCCATACAGTAGAGAATCAAATAGATCGTTTAGATTTTTGCCGGACAATATTCTCGCTAAAGTGAACGCCATAATATATTTATATGTAGTTATTTTATATTATATAAGTATAAATGCGTGTTAAGGCACTATCTTTCTGGCAGGCGCTCGTTGCCATTATTCTTATATATATAATCGCGGGGTTTGCCGGGTACATCGGTGTAATGTTGGCTACCCTCGTTAATGCAGCCGTTTTCCTGGCGTACGCGGCGTCGTGGTTTGTCGAGGTGGACGCAGACGGGTATATGACGATATAGGGTGGCATCGTATCGTCAAAAAATTAATCGCTGTGCTCGTGACCCAGAGCCGACGATAGTGCTTGCGCCGATTCTATAAACCGTGCTGAGTGGTGTTGTTTTTTGTCGAGACGATGCATCAACTCGCTAAGCGCACTTGCCAGCACGGTTGTGAACCCCACGAACGCCATCGCCTTCCAGCCGAGACGATACGACAATATCATAGTGACGCCACCGAGTACACCGCAGACGCTGTTGCGCATAAAGCGACTCGAGTCGCGATGATGGTATAGTGTTTCGGATGCTCGCACGAAATTCGTGTACTCGCGCCGGTGGGATAGTGGCGAACGCGAAAACTCGGCCGCGAAGTCGTCGATTTTGACGCGCACAGCCTTCTCCTTCTCGACATAGTCGATATACGCGGCGTATGCATACGCGCCCGCAACGCCCGCCCCCGCTAGTCCACATGCAGTTGCGATGTCGGGTTGTAGACAGCAATATTGTATACCGGCGCGCTGCACGTAATCTGTGCCATCAACGAGTTTGGATAACTGTATATTGGCGCGTTAGCGGGGTATACACTCGTCAGTAGCGTCGCTTCCGAGATGATTTCGTCGACACTTCGTTGGTAATAGGCTTTCATTATACGTGACATATATCAGGAGGATAATTCAATTTTAGAAAAATATAGTTATGTAGACAGATGACATACGATACTGACCGATTAGTAGGATTAATTACCGGCGGCGCCCACGGCGATGGCGAGGCCACCAAATCGATACTCGCATACTACACTTGTATCAAGGGTTCACTGGACGGTCCTCCACTTTCGTTCGTGCTGTCGTCAACTCTATTCGACTATTACGAGTATGCGGACGCGGTCGAGAAGGATACATGCCTGTGTTGCATAGGACTGTCGCTCATGTCGTTTACGAGCGATATATACTCGGCGTGTCGATATATGACTTCCACAAACATCGATGCAATGGCAATGAGCACAATGTGCGTTTTGATAAACACACTTTTATCGACGGATTGCCTGTATAATATACTGCCCGTGATAAACGAAACGATTCGTCGAGTTGTACGACGTTTTTCACACATGATGACCACCGCTGAGTACAACATGTACATATACAAGTGCAACATACGACACGATGCTCTAGAATACAACGACTCGGCAATCGACGTAATGGCAGCGTGTGTATGGTCGATGCGTGAACTAAATCGTCGACTCACGCGATGGGAAATAGACACTAGCCAAGAGGCGCCTCCCGACTACACTGCGTACTACACTGACATTGTCGTGAAATTTACACCCTACATTACATATATACAGGCGTCGGGATGCGTGCTCGGGGCTGTATTGGGACGACGATATGTATACGGTAGTGCATCTCTGGCCGAGACTGTCGATAGTATATTGACGCTACATGAACGGTAATGTATGCGCTACACGATAACGCACGCCGTCTCTGCGGCGGCATTAGCCGGGACGTCGTACGGAATAACCGTCGGTTTCGGGTCAAACAGTATGCTTTGGGCAACCACAGTGTCGTTGTGATAGTCTTCGTCTACGGACGCATCGAGACACTTGAGAGCATCGTCGATTCGAACTTCGTGAATATTGAATCGTGCGGACGTCTTTTCGGCATCCACTAGGTGTATCGGGTCGACAACGTAAAAATCGCCAGCTTTTCCGACATGTCGTTGTACGATCTGGTCTCGCTGTAGTATTAACAGCACGTAAGATACTGTTTTTTCGGTGGTGTCACGATCCGGTAGCGAGAACTCGCGTCGATGTTCACGTATAAATGCCGCTATCATTGACGAAGACGGTCGTTCAAGCCGGTATACCGTGGCGATTACCGCCTGTTTAACGGAATAGTATTCGTCCATCTGATGTATATATAGTGCGAGGAATTTTTAAATGTAAATATCAAGCGTGATTAAAGGATCCAAACAGCATGCGGAACTCTCACTGCGGATTCGAGACGGTGTTGTCCGTGTCGTCCGCATCATCACTAAACACGCCCGACGAGTACAACATGACGCCGATCACGAGTATGACGATCAGTCCGCCAATAATCACTAGGAATCCGATCAACCCGCCGATAGCGTCAAACATACCGCCGAAAAGTGAAGTGTCGGTCGTCGCGCTTTGCGATACGAAGTTTCCAATGTCGTTGCCGAGTGTCGTGTTGTTGATGCTATTCGACATACATTTTTTCAATGCGGTAGCTGTCTGACTCATCGCGACATTCTGCACAATATTACGATCGCCCGCTACCGAGACGGTTTGGGACTGGTTAACCGTGGATGCGCAGTTTTGCAACATATCCATACTAATGTTGGTGTTGATACTCTCCGTCATTTTGTTGAAAGCCGCTGAATTGCTGCTTGTCAATGACGGAAACCCACTACTTCTCGTGTTTGCGGCCTGTGTCAACTCGTTCTTGATGGTGTTTTGTAGGTCGATGATATTTCGTGACTGCCGATAGCAATCCATGTTGATTTGAGCGCCCTGCACCATCGTAACGCCAGACACTATATTTCCGTTACCGTCTACAATTACAGACTGATTCTGGTTTATATAGGTTGCACAGTTTTGCATATCGCTTACCGCCACATTGGTGATTATATCGGTGATAATCTCGTTTGTAGTCTTGGACTTGGACCCGCCGCCTCCCATTGTGGTGTATATATTATGGTATATATACGAGATATACGGTTATAAAAATTGAAAACCGCTACCCGTATAATCGACTACCGTAACCATGCGCATCATCAAGGACATCGTTAAGGACACGGAGAACGTATACGCCCGTATTGCTCACGAAATGTACAACATTGAGGCCTCGGCCGAGACGTATCGCGACGGGGGTCGGCTCGCTAACCCCATCCCCGGATACCCGAGATTCACGGTTGACGGCGTTGAATACCGCGTCAAATCCGTGAACGGCCGCATATACTATTCCGGCGATGTGGTGCTTGACGTTGCGCGCATACAGACTGCGATCGAGGCTCTAGGTCCCGATTCGCACCTCGACGGCTACCATACGGTTAACGTTGGCGAGTGTGTCAGTGTTAAAACGCGTCGAACCAACAAGGGGCGACAATTCAGCGTCGAGCGGTACAACTCGACTACTACGACGCCCCGTTTCACGTGGACCATTCAACCTATCAGTGCTTTTCGACACGATATTGACGCTGAACAGCCAGACGTTGTGGATCGTTACGTATGCAGTATATTCTACGATCCTATCAACATTTGCACGCTTGATGACGGCGCTGTTACCAACGAATTCTCGCGTAAATGCCTCGTGGGATGGAGTCACTACCTTCACGAGGCTATAATGTTGTCGACGTATCTCAACCCGATAGCATTTGAACTAAATCAATACTGGCGAGAGTCGTTGCCATTTGGAAAATCAGTGCTCGAAATCCACCGCAACCTCCCGGCTGCAAAGGTGTACAGAGGTGAATATGCGAACATTAAAATTGCACCGGTAGTTACCGAGTCTGGGGAAACGTGTAAAGACGTGTGCTCACGTTGTCGTCATCCACTATACGACGACATTTACGTATTGACGACTCCCGTCAAGAATCCGGATTGCAGTGACGGTATCGCGATATGTCCGCTATGTATTCACATGTGCGAAAAGCGTCTCGAGATGCGTTACCTGTACGTGAAAGTTGTGCGCCATCCGCGCAGCATCATCGACGTCATCGAGGCGTCGGACGAGTCGTCCGAGCGCAAGGCTATACTGAAATCGGCATCTCGCGGTATTAGCGTCAATAATCTACAAGGTACAACCGTGTCATACTACGATATCGGCGACTATATTGCAGTGCGAAATATCGACGACTACCTGTGTAGCAAATTGTCGACTACTAATACGAAACGCGTCGTAGATCTAAAAGATCCCGGTAGCGCCTCGTGGATCCTGGCCCCGATCCCTCATGCGTAGAGCGTTTGTTTTTTGCGTATATACCTTATATACGGTTATATACCGTTATATACCGTTATATACGGTTATATACGGTTATATACGGTTATATACGGTTATATACGGTTATATACGGTTATATACGGTTATATACCGTTATATACGGTTATATACGGTTATATACGGTTATATACGGTTATATACGGTTATATACGGTTATATACCGTTATATACGGTTATATACGGTTATATACACGAGTGCCGGAAAATTTGAATATCCCGGGTTGATAAAGTTACAATGGCTCAGTATATTCGCGACGATAAACTCGAGATGGTGTGTGGGCAACAAAACGTCGACAAGGAGTATGTACTTAACTTGTCGATTAAACACTGTGCAAAGCGGTGTTTCGATTGGACCCTCGACCAGTATCGGGGACGTGTGATTCCGAAATGGGCGCTACCCTATAGCATCCATGAAGAATACTATTTCAATCGACTCATTGCACTCAATGATTTAGAGGTCGACCCTTCCCAGTTTCGCCTACTACGTCGAGACACGGACGCGCATTGGATGCACATAATCGACGCAGTCTCGCGACACCCCGGGTTTATTGCCGAGGATTGCGATACGACGCAGCTCTTAAACCATTTCGTTATTGCCTCTAGAAACGGTTTACTGGTACACGCAGTGCGTTCCGGTTGGCAATACGATATAATGAATATACTTACACCACTAATTACCACTTTCCGTAGAGACAACTCGCACGTGCTTATGGACCTGCTCGAGACTCCGGGTGCCGGCGCAACGGGCAGTGTTGACATTACGGCGCTTAAGGTAAAAGCGTGCGATTGCGGTCGTATCGATATTCTGCGACAGTTATTATATGTCGACTCGACGGTAACCGGCAAAATGCTTAACACTGCTATCGGCGGTTTAAACCGATACTATCACGAGCGTATCGAAAACCGTGTCGAGACAATACGACTACTGTCGACGCTCACGCTAGCGCCCGTCGATTGGAACCTCACTAGTGTACTATTTGAAATGTTGATGCCTGCTATTCGCATATTTACGGGTACGAAACGTGCTCCGTCTGTCGGCGATATTAACCGGTGGATCGCCAACATGATGGTGGGACACTACGACGACTTTCTAGTGTTGACGACATACATCTCGACATATATGATCGACACGCCGCCCGAAAAATACTGGCCGTCGCTAATCGATTATCTCGTCAAGTATACGGAATATAGTGTATATAGTGGTGCATATGAAAATGACGAGTGGTATGCGCAGGTGAATAAAATCGTAGACGCTATCGTGGGTACTGTACGCGGTAAGGACGTGTCGTGTCTCGACACGGAACAAATACACGCCGTACGTGTACGCGCGATGCTATACGCCATGTTACAGGACGCATGACAGCGCCTATACACCATTTTTAAACCACACCTCGCCGCACTCGAGACACTGGATGCGACTCGTGCCGCCATCGTCGACACGTTTGCGCTGCACCTCTTCGACTGTAGCTCGACGTGCCAGACATTTTTTGCACTGGTACCGGTCTGTACTCTTTTTCTCGACTTTCTGACGTTGTCGCACCTCAATCGTACCACGTTCCTCGGCCGACGCTTCCGGGTTTACGTCCCGTGACGTGTATTCAACGATGCGTGACGGGTCGATACTACCGTCGAGTATACCCGTCGCGAGATGTCCACATTGCAGACTGCTGCCGGCATCGAGATTGCTTGCATACATGTATACGAGCGACTGGTATCGGCCGACAAACGATATATTTTCCCATGTGGCGTCTCGAAACTCCTGTTGACACTGAAGCACCACGTGATTATAACACGATCGCTCGAGACGGCGGCTTATCGCGTCGAGTTGCTCGGCGTCTAGGGACGCTATCTCGGGGTTTGACAATAATGCCTTTGTAAATACACCCCTTGCCAATACGCGTCCGCGGGGCATGTTTTCTACGGGTCGTTTTGCCATCTGTATTACACAGTCTGTTTCTAAAACGTATTTATTTATTCAATTTTAGAGTCGGATTGCCGGAAAAAATATACTAACTCATGAGTGAACGATCGCACAGGTCGCATAGACGATCCATTATGACGCGCTGGTCCTGCATTATACGTTGCTGATTCGTCAACACCTTCGATAGAATGCGATGCAACCCCTGCACTTCCGATGCCACGGCGTCCAGCATATCGCGTGTGTCGTCGTGTTCGCTGGCTTCACGCTCATACCCATAGTCGCATTCGTCGTATACGTGGTTCACGGGCGAGGCATCGTCTTCCAAGTCACTCCAGTTGACGCGAGTTTCTGCTTGCCAATTTGCAGGTTTCACGGTTCGAAACTTGTCAAACTCGATTTCTCCAACCGCTATGTTGTCTTCCGAGTCTACTTTTATCGATTTGATGTCGTGTATGACACTCGTGACACTCGTTGAGGAGTTACCGTACTGGATCTCAGCGGCCACGTCCGGTAACTCCTCGACAGTAACCGTCGACGGTTTTGGCGGCGACTCTTGATACACCCGCAATGCTGGTTGTGTACTCACAACGCCGATAGTTAATTCAGCCGGGTCTGGAACGCGCCAGTAGCGCGTTTCGTCGTAACGCCCGTCGTCAAGACTGTCCAACTCGCTAGTTATATCGACTTGATCGGGAGTCGACATTATAGACGTACACGTTTAAATCTCTAAATTCAAATGTCAAAAAATTACGGAGCGGGTGGGGTATCGACCGGGTCGATAGCGTGAATACTTAGCGGGGACCGAGTCGTTTTCGTGGGGGGTAGCACATGGCTATCACTGTCTTTGCGTTTTCCGGGCATTCTTTAGGGTTTATAGCATCTACAACCCTGCAAATTCAAATTTTACGGAAAAACCCCATTCGATTCAATACGCCAAAATCGTTCTCTAGTCCAGCCTCGTCGCGTTCAAGTATAACCGGCATGTCGTGTAGTGTGTTCCACTCGAGAAACGCCTGCAACCCCGATCTCTGTATATCGCGAGTGCCGTCAATCCCGTAGTCGCGCCATATATTACCACGTGTGAGCGAGGCGTGATTGTCGAGTCCGCACCCAAACGCCTTAGCCGAATCATTAAGGTGCATCAACATATTTCGAACACCGATGCGGTCTACCGCGTCTGTCCATCTGCGTACATTTTCATATGTCGAACCGTCGACACCCGCTGACCACAAGTGGGCGCTGTCGGGAGCGAGTGCCACCTCGGGGTCGATTGGCATCAATTTGCGGTACAAGGTTTCGAGTTTTTCGGGTGTCTCGTAAGTGTCTGCGGATGGGCGCATCGACTCTATCTCGAGACATATTTTAACGTTGCCGCGCATTTCCAATAACCGCGGATACACCTCGGCGATACGATCAGCGGGTCGTCTCGGTAAGTGTATCACGAAATATTCGGCGCCAATACGGTTGCTCCACTCGAGTTCGCGTTGTATAATATGCAACGCGTTTGCCGACTTGTCGCCGAATGGGTGCGCTATGTAACAGCCGTGGACCACCAAACGTGTGCCGTGATCCGACGTGTACCGTTTTACGCTAGCCGCCTCGTCTTCCGTAAACAGATCCTTTGCATTTCGTGGATTAACGACAAATATTTGTGCAGATTTGATGTCGACTCCGTATTTTCCAGGTACATTTTCGACCGCTTCCCGTAGACCGTCGACTAGTGTACCTTTACCGTTACGACCAACGTGAAAACCGAGCGACATGAGGTGTATATATAGGCACGGGATATTCCCAATTAAAGGCAACATGATATTATTGTATATATTCAATTTTCTGATGCAGTCTCCCGCCGAGAGTGCCCTAGTCTCATTTCAGAACGTATACAATGGTCTCGATATTGCCGTTAAACACGGCGCTTTTACGCTACGAGTAGCAAGTGAGGTGTTTCGCTCGGCACAGGCCGTCGAGATTTACGGAAACCACACTCTAATGACGGAGCGTGGGCAAAAACCGGCGCCCGGAGACCCGAATGTAACCACCGAAGTGGCTTCACAACATGTCGACAAACTATATGAGGCATTTGAGATTGGTCAAAAATCCGGCAGTTTTGACGTGAAATCATGCATTGGGGTGGCGTCTCATTTCGAGAAATTGCGGGCATTTATCGCCGCGCAACGTAAAAGCGACAAGAAATCCAAAAAACAGGAGTCTGCTGCTAACAGCGTGGAGAGCTTGCAATCCGCAAGCGGGCAATCCGCAAGCGAAAATATCGCGCAGTCGGTATAACACGCGTGTCTACGTTTTTTTCTCGCCATTTTCCTTGAATTTTCTATATTTAAAAACGCATCGGAATATCGTTCTCCCTTCCGTGTCTTTTCGACTCGTTTTAAGGCGAAAATACAGGTAATCCGCGTCTTCGGCAACTGAAATGTCCTCCTTTTTAACACCGTCCAGTTTGTTGTCTGGGTTGTACGACTGTACAAGTATATTTCTGAAATCGATAATGTCACGTTTCGACATCGGCCGTTTAATAACCGGTTCGATATTCTCGAGCTTAATACCGTGCACCTGATCGACCATTTATATTAGGACGTCTACACTTTAAATGGACCCCATGGAATCATGTTATATATTTAAGACGAATACTGCCGTTTGAGTACAACAGGAAATTGATACACCTCGCGACTATTGTAAACGTAGCGGGGTACGATGGTGTCAGTGCATTTGCAGTATACGAAAGGTATACCTCGCGGGTCTGCGAGTTGTTAATGTACCCGTTAAGATCAATTCCGTTTCTCAAGTGGCTCATGTTGATCATGTATACACCCGGCGAGTATCCCAAGTTAGAGTCGGGCGTTATATATCCGAGATATGCGTTATAAAACGCCTCGTCGATATCGGAATATACGACATTGCCGTAAACACTCAATCCAAGCTTGTCGACAACACTGTTTACGACACTATATGTAGCGGTATTTATCACCAGTTTCAAATACGGCGGTGGTAGCAAATTGTCGATTACCACGGCGGGTACCGGGAATTCACGATCAGTGACCCTGCCAAACTGATGCCATCTAGTGAGTGAATTGTCGTTTTCTACAGGCATAAAACCGAAACTGAAATGTTCGATCGGATATTTCAGCTGTGAAAACAGCACTCGGCCCGATGTCGTGTTGATGATTTGCGACTGTTGACGGTGTATACGTATTACGTTAACCAATTGGCGGCGCGCGATCAGGTCATTAATCTCGGGATTAATGTATATATTTCGGGTATAAAGTTCAAGTACATCAATGCGTACCGACTGGGTGTCGAAATAATTCGCAATAGGGTTTAGATTCTCGTCATACGCCCTCACTAGTTTCGATACATTCTCAAAATCGACTTCTATATATTTATCGTCTGTCGTCAACATGCTATTATGTATCGACATCTCGACGTGCATATTGAACCAAAATCTGAGCGGTATCCACAAATCTAGTGGCTGTTGATATGTTCGTGGTGTCTGGGCGCCGTCGCGAAACCCTATTACCTGTGTTGTCTGCAGGTCGCGATTATAAGAAGTGCCCTCGTAAGTCGTCTCTTGCCCCACGTTCTTTTGCCAACTAGCGAATTTATCAACCGATATATCGATTTTCTGCTCTAGCATGGAGGCGACCGATGTATATTCGTCGACGACTACATTGTCGACATTGAGTGCAATTCTAGACGGCATACGTACGCCCGGATAGTCGCAATAGGCGAAATGTGTCGCCGTGTTATCGGCAGTGGCATCACCGAGTGGCTGCATTCGAACATGTATTACCATGTCACCGATAAAGTTGCCATTATTTCCCTTGAGGCAAAACCTGGAGCGATTCGTATTGGAACCGTTTCGATGCAAAAGCGTCATACCGCCACCCTCTTTAGACGTTTTAATGTACTCATAAGCTACAGCTACGTGTGGCTTGTATTCACACACCATATACATACCGTGCGTTTTGAGAACGTCGGATATTAACGGTGTCGGGTTTGGCAGTCGACTATCTATACCGTTACGATATATGCGGTTTAGACGACTGGTAAGCATAGATGTAGCTACTAGCAATGCATCCTCGCCACTGTTCATTTGTTCCAGTATCGTATATATTCCTTTCGACATCCTGCTCGTATACTATTATGTTTTTAATTGTTTTAAACAAAAACATCGTACCTCTACATGCACTTCAAACGCGTCGAAACTTGGGGATTTAAAATATGAATATTCATAATAATAGACTGTTATAGAACATGGAACGACGTGGTGTTATTACAAATATTGGGTTTATCGTCAACAAAACGACGCTATGTGCAGTTTTGGGGCCACGCCTCGACGAGTACCTCGCGGGATTAACCGTGAAGGCGGTCAGTAAAGTTGGGCGGCCCAAGCCATTTCGCCTATATCGCGAAATTCGACTCTCTGGTGTCGAGTACTATGTGCTGCCTAGAGGTTGTAGCCAGACGTTTTCGCGACTGCGTATACTCGATGTACGTTGTGAATTGCCGGCGGTTGCGCAAATTGCGCTGCGGTTTGAGGGGGAACTGTACGCGAATCAGGTGGTGGTGCGCGATCACCTGCTGGCTGGGCCATTCGCGCGAGAATACGGACAGTGCACACTCAACATGGGTGCCGGGCTCGGTAAGACTGCAACGGCGGCTGGTCTCATTTTAGCTATGCGTTTGCCGACCGTTTACGTAGTCAAGGATCGTTTCCTGCAGAAACAGGCGTATAACGACTTGAGGTCGTTCTTTCCGCACGCGTCGATATGTCGTTTCGACAACAAAAAATATGACGGTAAGAAGCACGATATTGTAATTATTGTCATTAACTCGGCACTGTTGCAGAACAACCGTTTCTATGGACAGTTTGGACTCGCTATAGTTGACGAGATTCATGCGTATTGCAAGGAGAAACGCGCTAAACTATTCTGGATGACGCAGTGTCGATACCTGCTCGGCATGTCTGCGACTACAAATGACCGCACAGATCGCCTCGACAAAGTGTATCACCAGCACTACGGAGACGTTGTAGAGGCGTCGACACTGCCGGGATTCGACAACGCGGGCGCCGAGTTCCAGGGTAGAGTCAAGGCGATACTATACGACGGTAGTGAGGAATATTGTCACGACGTGTATAACGACACTACCGGCATGCTGTTTGTACCGGGCATGCTTGATCTCATTATGCGCGACCCGGCGCGTAATCGCCTGATTGTCGCCGAAACCGTGAAGCTGTGGCGCAAACCGTACCGTTACACGTACGTGTTTTCGGAACGTCGTGAACATCTCGAGACACTCGCAGCCATGATTCGCGAGGCGATAGGTGAGATGCCCGTAATTGAAGACGGGGTCGCCGTCAACACCATGATGGGTGGCATCAAGGAGCCGGACCTCGAGGTGGCGGTGCGGTCGCGAGTAATCCTCACGACGTACTCGTTCGGCAGTACCGGTATTTCGATTCGCCACATGAACTCGGCTGTATTTGCAACGCCGCGTCGTAACGGGTATCTACAGACATGTGCTCGCATTATGCGCCGCGGTAGCGACTTGACGATTGTCCGCAAATTTGTCGACGTGGTGGACCGCAAATGTGCACTGCGCTATCAACACGGCGGCCGTCGACAGGCGTATGAACACTATGGGTTTACCGTAAAGTACAAAAATGTGGCTCATGCCGCAATACCGTGAATATGTATTTTGTATAGACAATGAACGTAGGCGCATTAAAAAATTGAATTCAGGTCTGGAATACTGTACTTACACTATACACACATGAGTGGTCAGGCTGGTCGCCGCGCCCAGTGGACGCGAGTCGTCAACCTCAGCATTCCGAATGCCGTATACTACAACAACGAGGCTGTCGCCAAGCGCAACCAGTCTGCGGCCGAGAAGATTATTGCCGAGTCGGCGGCTGCAACCCCCATGGTCGTGTCTGCCGAAAATCCAACGCGCATACAGCGCGCGGCTGCAACCCCCACGGTCGTGTCTGCCGAAAATCCAACGCGCATACAGCGCGCGGCTGCCGAACCGGAGGCACCCACCCACTCGCAGAAAATCCAACGTGAATACAACGAGTACACTCAGGGCTGCGGCAGTGTGCTGTATGCGCGTAAAATCTCGGACCGGGCAGCCGTCACAGCTTCGGAATACTGCGAACAAATGAACCTCATTGACACGGTCCTGAACCTCAGTGGAGCCACCGCTCGGTTCAGTAGATGCGGACACACGTACCACGTCGTGAAGGGCACTCCGGTCGAGGAAATGATCTTGGCGACAGGCGCCGATAACATCGTGTTTCACCACCCCAACGAAGACCCGCTGAAAGTCGCGGCGCGGTATCCCACCTGCACACTTGTCGAGAGTAGCCGTGGTTGCCGTCTATGCGGCAAATGGTTGGCGCAACCCGCATGCATGCGTGAACGCGCCGAGATGCTGTACGCAGCGGTAAATGGCGAGTCACCCAACGGCAGCGAAGCGTGGAGCGAAAAACACCGCGACTTTCTGGAGTGGAACGGGTTCCGCATTGGAGACGAAGAGTCGGCGACTAGTGTCGACCCCGCGAGAGCCGCAGCCCGACGCGCCGAGGCCAGCTCGCGGTTTTACACGTTCCTACACAAGGAGGATCGCAACGTGTTGTCGATTGACGAGTGGGTCGCATTCACGAGCGGCGCTTCTTCGCGGCAGGAAATCGCGAATGCTCGCAGACGCAAGGTCCCGCAGTTCTACTGGCCGTCGTCGTAAACGTTAGACGTCACAACGTGTTGAGTTTTTTAACGATTGGCGGTGGAAAATTGAATATCACCGCGTTTAATACGACGACAATACGAGATTCACCGAGATTGTCGCATGGCTGTTCGTTCCGCGATTCGCTGCGGTATGTCCGTGGACAATTGTTGTTATGTTAATCCTCTTCAGTGTCGGCGATTTTGCCGACCACTACAAACCGGGTCCACCTCGTTGAATCAGCGGGTTTTTGCATATTTGCGGTACATTTTTTGTAGCGGGTAGGTATATAGACGCCTGCATGCACAAATACAGTAATGCTGTTTTTGAGGGCGGCGGCACGTCCGGCATCTCGTATTGCGGCGCATTGCGTGTTTTTGACGATGCTACAGTCGGTTCATTCACGCGCGACTTGAAAAATTACGCAGGTAGTAGTGTCGGCAGTATATACGCGGCGGCACTGGCGGGCGGCGCCTCCGTCGACTATCTCGAGAATCGCATGCGACGACTCGACTTCAACACACTGCTCGACGACTCGTGGGGCGTGTGTCAGGATGTGTACCGACTCGTAATGGAATACGGTTTTTACAAGGGCGATGCGCTTACTCAGGTTGTCGGCGACGTGTTACACGACCTTACGGGTGACAGTGAAATAACGTTTGCGAAATTATACGACAGATCGTCTCGCCATCTCGTCGTTACCGGCACCGATGTAAGTTCCGGTAGCACACTGTATATGTCGCGAATTCGATATCCCGAAATGAGAGTAAGAGACGCGGTTCGTATATCCGCCGGATTTCCACTGTTCTTTAGAGCGGTTACACGCGACGACCGCTACTATGCCGACGGTGGCATACTCGATAACTATCCACTAGGTGTTTTTGACACGTCACGATACTGCGTCGACGGTTACAACACCGAGACAATAGGGTTTAAAATTAACAGGACCGGCGATTATGACGACATCGATAAACGATACGAGGATGCAGAGGCGCCCCCCGTTCAGCCGATAAACTGTCTCAAGCAATATTCAGAGCGTCTCATCGACATAATATATGACCAGTGTCAGCGTGTTCATGTTAAAGAGCGTGACTGGGAACGTAGTGTAATAATCAACGTTGGTGACTATTCCGCCTTAGACTTTGCGCTAACCGACGAGCAAAAAAACCATCTTGTCGATTGCGGCGTGTCCGGCGCATATGCGTATATGGACCGTCACCGACCGTCGTCAACTCCCGTCAATATAGATACGAGGTCGTCGAGTGTCGACTATGGGGCCTCGACGCAAAATGTCATAAAATGATAAAATCATGTCGAGGGCCCCGGCTCATCGAATAGTTACACGTCCAATTTGATACGTTAGTATACGTGGTGTGTTATCGATATCTGTAAATTCGTCACGATATATGACCCCTGATTTTGCGTCATATCTACCGGGATACGGCTCGCTAAGTACACAAAGGTTTCCGGTGGCATCAATTTCAGATACGACTTCTACATGTACGGGTAGTCGCAAAATTGCAAACATGTGTATTTTTTTGCCGCTTATGAACTGTAGATTTATATCGGTCGGCACATCAGTGTCGATTAGCGTATTGTTAATCTTGAGTCGACATTGTATTACTCGGTCGAGGTCCCACCCGTCGAGACGAAAAGTCACGTAAGACGTAGTGTTGGCAATACACGATATGTGGTTGTTTTATATGTCGCGTTTTCGCTTTCGGGGTTGACTATCGTTTCACTCGACATATCGAAAAATTGAAACTACAGATATATATCTGTATATATAATATAACAATGGAATTTTCGATTATTGCGGCTGTAGACGATAAAAATGGTATTGGCCGCGACGGCGGTATCCCGTGGGACGCGTCTGCCGATCCGGTTGTTGTCGACGTCGTGAAGCGCGACCGTAAGTGTTTTGCTGATTGCACTCATGGTGGCACGCTGATAATGGGTAGAGCGACTTGGGATTCACTGCCGCGTCGTCCACTTCCAAACAGACTCAACATAGTCGTCACGAGTGGCGCGATAGCCGACTTTGAAGACACGTATACGGCTCGCGACTTGAAAACAGCCCTAGAAATTGCAAAATCACACGCGCGTTTACCGGTTTGGGTAATTGGCGGGGAGCGCATATACCGTGAGGCGTTACTACACCCTTTGGCGCGTTGCTGCCGAGTGACCCGCATTCCCGGCGACTGGGGTTGTGACCGTTTCATGCCACTGCTTGACGACGGCTGGAAAACCAACGATGGGTGCACATACACCCGTGTAAACACCGGCGAATCGGCGTATCTAGACGTTTTGCGCGAACTTACGCGTGCCCCATTGCGTCCAAATCGCACCGGCATTTCTGCTAATAGCGTGTTTACGCGTGTGTTACGATTTGACCTTGTAGACGCTATGGGACGACGCGTATTGCCGATGCTGACCACGAAACGTGTATCGTTCCGTATTGTGGCCGAGGAGCTATTGTGGTTTATACGCGGAAGCTGGGATGCTCGCGAACTGCAATCCAAGGATGTTCACATTTGGGACGGTAATAGCACTCGCGAGTATCTCGATTCGCGCGGACTCACGCGCTATCGCGACGGTGAAGTCGGAATGCAATACGGAATGCAGTGGCGCCATTGGGGTGCGGAATACGTACCTGAGTGCGATCGCGATGCCGCATTTACGTTTAAAGGCAAGGGTATCGACCAATTGCAGGCTGTAATTGACGGCATTCGTGCGGACCCGTGGAGCCGCCGACACTTACTCAACGCATGGAACGTGTCCGACTTGCCTAAAATGGCGTTGCAGCCGTGTCACGTGTTGTATCAGTTCTATGTTGACCCCGATATTGACGGCAAGCCGTATTGGCTCTCGTGTCACATGACGCAACGCTCTGGCGATTGGTTTTTGGGAAAGCCGGTAAACGTGTGTAGCGTTGCCGCATTGACTCACATGATCGCGGAAGTGTGTGGTTTGCGGGCCAAGGAAATAGCGACTACAATAGTCGATTGTCACTTGTACAAAAACCACATGGAAGCCGCCAATACACAACTGGCGCGCGCTCCGCGTGGGTTTCCACATTTCGAGTTCTCGCAACGTGTATACGATCGTAAAAAATCAAACACCCTCACTATCGATGATTGGAGTGTCGACGATTTCCTCATCCACAACTATTACCCGCACCCGATCATCAAGGCACCAATGGCAGTGTGACGTCGGTCCGCCAATACCCAATATTTTTTTGGGAAAAAACAAGAATATCTCTAATGTCTAAACGTACTTACAGTAAGTGTCGAGCGATATCACGAGAAACGACGTGGTTAATTCAGAATACGGCAACACCTTGTTGCCAAATTCCATGCTGCCGCCGTAGAAACCGCCGGTCGCGTACCGGTTGCCGAGTGACGCGACGCACGTCGCCTCGGTCTGGGCGCCCAGCGTTTTTGGTGCCGTAGTCAGCGTTAAACGCCACATGCCGTCGGCGTCAATGTTCGCTAGGTACACCTGTTCCGTGTTGTTGTATGTATCGTAAACGTCGCTGCCGAACGTGACATTTCCGCGTACGCTACCCGCGACATACAATCCGCCGACGCCGCTGGTTATGGAACTCGCGTAGTCGTTTAGCATGTCTCCCACACCGACTGCCCATATCCAGTTTCCGCTAGTGTCGAGTTTGCACACGAACAGATCGCGACCGCCTTTTGACACTAGTGTATATGGGCCGAATGTCGCGTTGCCGCCATACAGACCCGCGGCATATAGATAGCCGTCGCGTACCGCCAGTCCGTTTGCCCAGAAGTCGATGTTGTTGTTACTTCCCGAGACGGCCCAAAGCCAGTCGACTCCGTTCGTGGCTGCGATAAACAGGTCGTCAACAGTGTTTGCCGACAGTAGTGTCGCTCCGAAGCGAGCTGTGCCGCGAAAACCACCGGCAATGTAAATCGTACCATTCGAGTACGCGATTGCATTAGCGCGATCATCCACTGTGGTGCCGTTGCCGGCCGCCACCGCCGACAGAACCGCACCGTTACCGTCCAGTGCCCAAACCGTTGGCCGCAGCACACTACCCGCCAGTTGTAGCGTCGTGCTGCCGCACGTAAGCGCTAGTGCACGCGTGTTTACCGCCACATATACCGTGTCGTTAACCGCCTTCATGTCGCCGAGAGCCGCGACGCGATTGCCGTCAATTTTCACGGCCCAGAGCCACGTTCCTGCGCTCGACAATTTTGCGACGAACGCACCCGAGTTGGGGGCGTTTAGCCAAAACCCGCCAAACGACACGTTGCCCTGGAAACTGCCGGCGACGTATAAGCTGTCGCCGTTCACGGCGATGCGCTGCGGCGAACCCGAGAGCGCGTTCGTGTCGATCGACTGTAACCACGATATGGTGCCGTGAATCGTGACTCGCACGATATACGTGGCCCACGGACGCGGCGCGCTCACAGACACGCCCGTCCAGTTAACGTATCCGTTATACAGTCCGATACCGAATACACGGTTGCCGACAATACCTACGGACGTGAGGCGGTTAATGCCTCCACCTGCGGCGCTAAGCACTGTGCTGTAGCTATTCCACGAGTTACTGTTATCGATTACCGGGGTGATGACATTGCTATTTCCAGACTCGGAATCGCGGGTTAGACCCACTGCAAGCCCAATCGATACGCCTACAGCTACGGCAAGCATGAAAGCGGCCACCGCAATTGCGGCAATTACGAACGTCATTTTTCTCGACATGTTGTGATTATACGTTTATCGAATGTATAAATTCAATTTTTTCGCAAACCCTAATATAAATATATAGATATGGGATTATACTTTTTTGACGCTTTGTGGGCTATAGCCTGTCACGATGCCCTATATTTCGTATTAGAATATTGAACCATGTATGTATAGTTACACACATGGTCCAATATGACGATTCAGTAACGGCAGGATACGGCACGTCCACGATCCTGAGATATGATGACGGTGAGTTATTGTCATCCGATGGAGTCCGCGACATTTTTCAGGAGGTTTACCAGATCCCGATGCATAGCGAGGCGGATTACGAATTTATACAAAAGCTGTGTGTTAGAATTGAACGCCTCGAGGCGAGACCAGTGGGGGCCCCCGCATTTAGCATCGTCGATAAGCAGACGATTGCCGACAATGCATTCACGAAAAACGCGAAGGCGTATTTGCACATGTGGCTCGTTGACGACCGTTTTGGCGACTGGGTCGCCGACACCACATGTGTGTATTTCGACACGCCTCATGCACTCAAGGGGTACGTAAAATACATATCTAAAAAGGCAAATCTGCAGACTCACCGTCGCGACTTTCTATTCGGAGAGCTGACAGTTTTCCTGGGCACGGGCGTCCCAGTCGAGAAACCAGCTGTACAGAGTGTCGCGTTGTGAGTCGGTAAGCGACTCGTAGAATAATGCACTCCGGCGATTTAGAGTTTCGAACCGACTCCACAATTCGTCGGCTTGGCTGCCGAAAATATCGGCCTGACAGCCTCCAAACCCGCTATATACTCCAAAGTAGAATGCGCGGGCCTGTGAAACGTCACTTAGCGACATGTTTCCCAATCGGTTTTTCCTGTAGTAATCGAGTAGGCGGTGTTGGTCTTGACGACTGATTCTGTCCCACATGGGTCCAAAGCCAAACACCGACTTGATGTATAAGTGATCGGCGTAGTCGGGCAGGTCGCTGTACACAGCGCTATAGTTGTCGATCTGCAGCGCGTCTCCCCATGCGTAAAACGCGAGCGCGTTGTCGACTTCCGCTCTTGTGGGTACCGTCCACGCGTCGCGAATGCTAATCATATGGGGCGTTATAACATTATATTGTATAACAATTCAATTTTAACACAAAAAATAGTATACTCGTGTCAACGTCGCATTATCACTTCGCTTACGTTGAGACGGTCGCCAGAGTTGAGCGGACGGATGTGTGTCAATGATAGATACCGATGTATCATTTCCCGTTTATGTTTTTTCCAGCGCGATACCAAACCGGGGATGTCGTCGCGGTAACGCTCGTATAGCCTGACGTATTGACGCAGTATGTCAATCTGCGCTTCGAAAATCACATACGACTTCACGACACCGTCCATGAATGCATCGTCTCCATATGTATAATCCGGCGACAGGAACGGACGGTGGTTAAAGTCGCGCAACCTTTGTGTAAACGCTTCTACCGGGTACGCCAGTACCGCAGTCAATCCACACCCCACCAGGTACACTTCGCTATTTGACGGGCGACTAGATAGTGGTTTACACACGTAGAATTTAGTGAACAGTGTCGACAGTACACGGAAAATCGACAGTGTAAACGGCTCGAAATATGTAAACGTTTTCAACACCATGTTGCCACCAGGCGCCATTGTCCGTAGTGCCGCCACGACACTACCGAGCAGGAGTCGCGACTCTATCAACTCCTGATTACCGTAGTTCTCGGATACGTCGATTCCGATATCTGACGTGTATAAATCGACACCGCGGCCGCCGGTCCGTTCCATCACCTTACCTCGAAAATCCGATATGTTGTCGACTATGGTAGTGTCGCCATTGTTGAATCCCGGTGCCCCGCGTCTCGACTCGCCGTCCATGATCCAATTATCCGGGTAGTTTGTAACGAGACGGTATCGGTCGTCAAGGTAGTTTTTACCGGGGTCCGTCTCGACAATGCTGGCCGCCATCCACTGTATCGCAAACCCGTTCGTCTTGGTGTAGTGGTTTATAGCCATCAGAAAACTACCCGGTAACTCGGCATTACTGAATACACTTCGGGTTGACGCTGTTATGAGCGGGAAACTCGACAACAACTCATACATTTTGAGCCACGCGTTGCTGACGTTCGGCGTATTGTACTCGGTAGAGACGCGTAAGCGTAGCGTTTTATAGTAGTCGAGGACGTTGAAAACAGACGAGTACCGGCGGTCCCGGTACGGTTCATCCAGTAGTTTTTTTGCGGCTATGAGATTCTGCTTACGACGATCGACACTCGCGGGCGGCGGGTACACGATGTCGCTCCAAGCCGACTCGGGGATAGAGGCGCCCGATAGTTCAAAGACGCGCATTATATAGTATATATACATTTATAGATAAGGTTATTTCAAATGTAGAATCTAGGGTATATAGTATATGAATCCACATACGGGTGAGCCACATTCCGAAAAATACCTAGCGAGTCGGGACGCTATATCGAAAATACCGGCCATGAAACCCGCCGTCAAGACCGCACTTTTCAACGCGTTATCGGGCAGTGATGTCGTCATCGCAACGGGAGCTACCGGCAGTGGAAAGTCTCTAATATTACCGTATTTATCGTATCAGTACACGGAAAATAACGGCCGTGTAGTGTGCAGTCAACCGCGCACCGTAAACGCGTCTACTATTGCGGCCGGCGTATCGGCAGTCGTCACCGACACACCGCTCGGCGCCCTAGTGGGGTATCGATATAAATATAACGACAAGTCGAATGCCGATACGCGGATACTATATACTACCGACGGTACTCTATTATCGCTGTGTTTTAAACACCCGGATTTTACACCTTATGACGTAGTTATTATAGACGAGGCTCACGAGCGCAACATAAATATAGACCTCGTGTTGTTCTTTATACGAGAGCATCTGCGCAAACCGACACGAGATGTAAAGTTCATCATCATGTCGGCCACAGCCCAAATGTCGCAATTTACCGACTATTTTTCGGAATTCAAGATCGCTAGCGTCGACATAGAGGGACGGACTTTCCCGGTCACGCAACACTATGTCGACAAGCCGCTCAACGGTAAATACATACCGGCAGTGCTTGACCGGATTCGAGACACCGTCGAAGGTGTGCTCACTGGCGACATTCTGGTATTTCTGCCTTCAAAACGCGAGGTCGACCAGTTGTGTCTCAACGTCAACAACAAACTGAAGACCAGCAAACGCATTGTCGCGGTTCCGTTATATAGCGGCATGGATAGCGACCAGGAGCTGATTGCCACGTCGCCGGACCGGTACCGAAGCCTGCCCGGTAACCCCGAGGTGAAAGTCGTGGTAAGCACCAACATCGCCGAAACGGGCGTTACAATCGATAAGTTAGGCATAATTATCGACAGCGGCTACGAGTATGTCAGCAGTTTCGACCCGGCATTACGCGAGTCGACGCTTAAACTACAGCTAATACCAAAGGCGAGTGTCCGTCAGCGAATGGGTCGCGCGGGTCGGACCGCTCCTGGAACGTGTTATCACATGTACACAAAGGCGGAATTTGACACCTTGCCGGATTATAAACGGGCCGATATTACGTCCGGAAATATCGACAGCGTGTTGTTGAAAATGATGCACTTTCGCGATGCCGACACCGAGACGACCGTCGATATACTTAAACGACTCATTGAACCACCTTCCCCGGAACGCGTCAAGGCGACCGTGTTGTATCTCACTGAGCGGGGTTTGTTGGCAGACAGTCGCGTCACGACAACCGGCTTGTGTGTATATCGTCTCAATATGGACGTACCGGTTGCACTATTTCTGATTGGGTGTCGACGTGAGAATGTAGACCGTGATATGGCATGTGTCTTGGCGACGATTCTGCAAACCGACCGCTCATACCAGGCTTGGTTTCGACTACCGTCACGTGCGCACCCGGATTATAGAGCAATGCGGAAAAAATACGACTCACTACAGTCTAATTATGTAGACGACACGTCGGAACTGCTCGCTGTATATGCACTGTTCACGGATTTTCGCGACGATAAATTAAAGCGCTGGCGTAATTGGCTCAACATTAAACACCTTGTCGAGACGATACGTGGCGTTAAAAATACACGACAGCAATACGATGCGATGGACTCGAAGTGTCCAGAGTCGCTGCCGAAACACACTGTCGACACCGCAAGTGCTGTCGTGAATGCACTGCTATACGGTTTTGGCGACCAGATAGCAGTGTTGCGGCGACAGTCTGCATCATCATACACGTTTGACGTGAGAGGTAATGACATAACTATAGAACCGGAAGAGGGTAATGGATTGAGTCGCGTCTCGGATCGCGTTGTATACACCGAGTTGTCAAATGTATTGGGTAATCGAAAAATAGCGGGTTTGATTAACATAGGTGGCGACGTTTAGCCAACAGGGTATAAAGCCAACAGGGTATAAAGCCAACAGGGTATAAAGCCAACAGGGTATAAAGCCAACAGGGCATAAAGCCAACAGGGCATAAAGCCAACAGGGCATAAAGCCAACAGGGCATAAAGCCAACAGGGCATAAAGCCAACAGGGCATA
>Ga0163154_10000621_pt1 | contig 55021 bp, 41 predicted proteins | sample OliLakLV19MP9P1_FD_148649 | JGI IMG/M metagenome (GOLD analysis project Ga0163154, IMG submission 148649) | Freshwater microbial mat bacterial communities from Lake Vanda, McMurdo Dry Valleys, Antarctica - Oligotrophic Lake LV.19.MP9.P1 | ecosystem: Environmental > Aquatic > Freshwater > Lake >...
GCCCCTGCAAACGGGCGGCGGGGGTGCAGCGGTTCGTCCGGGTGCAGGCAGCATCGCGGGTGGCTCGTTCGAGTACGGCGGACACGTCACCAGCACCAGCAGCGATGTGGCGGTCGGCGCGATGCAGCGCGCGGGGATGCGCTGGATGAAAGAGCAGTTTCGCTATGCGCCGGGCATGGATGGCAGCGTCGCTGATCCCATCGTGGCGGCGGCGCACAATCGCGGCTTCAAAGTCCTGATTGGCATCGTCGGCTATCCCGGCGATCTGGCGGGCGGCGGCGCGGGCTATGTGGCGGGCTTCGCGGCGTTCGCGGCGGGCGTTGCGGGGACGGGTCCCGACGCCATCGAAATTTGGAACGAGCCGAACATCGACCGCGAGTGGCCCACCGGCATGATCAGCGGGTCGCTGTACGCCGATCTGCTGCGCCAGTCATACCAAGCGATCAAGAACACCAACGGGAGCGTGATGGTGATCAGCGCCGCGCCCGCGCCGACGGGGGCAGAAGCCGCGTATCCCGGTCAAGTCATGAATGATGATCGCTGGCTGCGCGAAGTCGTGGCGGCGGGCGGCATGAATTACATGGATTGTGTGGGCGCGCACTACAACGAGGGCATCATTGCGCCCAGTTCGCGCGGTGGCGATCCGCGTGACGGCTACTATACGCGCTACTTCTTCGGCATGTTGGATACGTATTGGAGCATCACGGGTGGCGCGCGCCCGATCTGCTTCACCGAACTCGGCTTTTTGACGCCCGAAGGCTACGGCGGCTTGCCCGATTATTTCGCGTGGGCGCAAAATGTCACGCTGGCACAGCAATCCGCATGGCTGGCAGAAGCGGCGGCGCTGGCATCGCAAAGCGGGCGCGTCCGGTTGATGATCATCTGGAACGTCGATTTCACCGTTTGGGGCAGCGATCCGATGGCGGGCTATGCGATCATTCGCGGCGATGGCGGCTGTCCAGCGTGCGATGCGCTGGCGGGCGCGCGGTAGGGCGTATGAATGGCGGGCGTTCCAGCGGGACGCCCCTACAATGCACACGCTGCGACTCTGCGTTGAAGTCCTTTCCAGCAGCACTCTAACCTGAGTTTTGGATAGGCTCTAAACCGTTCACCTCACCCCCCAACCCCCTCTCCACGCTGTGGCTGAGGGGATTTAGGGGTGAGGTGAAGCTATCCAAAACTCAGGTTACTTAGACTGTCCGCAAACCGCCAAACGTGGCATACTCTCCGCGTGAAGCACATCAAAACGAGGGTTTTATCATGCGAAAACTCGCCTTGTCTCTCGCGCTCGCCTTCGTCGGCGTCGCTTTCCTCAGCTTGATCGCGGTTGCGCCGATGGCACCGACCTTTGCGCAAGTCCGTCAGACCGCGACACCGCTGCCATCTGGTTCAAACACGACCACGACTGGGACGCTGACACCCAGCAGCAGCGTCGATTCGTTCTTCGTCGCCTGTTCCGATGCCGCGATTGTGAACCTGAGCGGCTCATTGTTGACCAATTTCTCGGTCTACTTCCAGATTTTCGCCAGCGATGGCAGCGCCATCACCAGCTTGCGCCGGATCGAAGCGACGGGCGATTTCACATTCAGCCAGCGCGTCGTGTATCCAGCGGGGACGGCGCTCGGCGGCGGTGCGGCGCTGACGATGCAGGTCAAGGTCGCGCGCACGTCCAATTCGGACACGGTTGATTTCGATTTCGTCGTCAGCGATGTTCAGGATGGCTGCCAAACGCCGCGCTTTACGACCACCGCCAGCGTGGATACGGGCATTGGCGCTACCACGACTGACACCACCACCAACGATGGCATTACGGGCGTCGGCTTCACCACGTCGCTGCTCGCGCCCAATGGCGTGCTGAACCCGAATTTACAGCCCGAAGCGGAGGTTGTCGTCGGTGTGCGCCCCAGTGAACGCTATCGTTCCGAGACGCCGGGCGTGATCTTCGCGGAGTGCAACGATTTTCCGCTTGCCAATCCGGGCGTCGTCTATGACAGCGACCGCATTACGGTCTATTGGTCGTGGTTCACCAAGACACAGGAACAGATGCAGCAGCATCTCGCCAACGCGCAGTATTCCGTCCGCCTGAACCGCGCGACCTTCCCGCGCGTGCAAGTCAGCGAACCGACGGTACGCGGCAACAATGTCTGGGTGTTCTACAGCGCCGACGCGGGCAATCTGCGTCCAGGACACTACGAGGTCGAATATCGGCTGACGTGGGCGACGGTGGTCAACGATGGCTACGCGGATTTCGGGCCCGGCACGTCAAACGTGCAAGAGGCGGGGAATTGCAATTACAACGTGCTGCAAAATCCCAACGGGACGTCGGTGTTTTACAACGACGAGTTCTTCCCGACGACGTTCCCGACGCATAACCTGTTCCCGGACACGTAAAAGTGAACCGCACCCAATCCGCGCAATGCTCGTCACCCCTCTCCAGATGGCTGAGGAGAGGACAGGTTTGAGTTTCTGCCGCATTGACCTCACCCCCCAACCCCCTCTCTGTATCGGCTGAGGGGAGGACAGGTTTGGTTTTCTCCCTGATTCACCTCACCCCCCAGCCCCCTCTCCACGCAGTGGAGAGGGGGAGTTTCCGCCTTGTGTTCCCCCTCTCCACGCAGTGGCTGAGGGGGTCAGTGGGTGGGGTGCTTGAAAAGGTGTCCTCTCAGCTCCCGATGGAGAGGGGGGCGGTTGGTTAGCTCGATACGGGTTTGTCGGCGTCGTGCGTCGCTTGAACAGCGCGCATCTCGGTCGTTTCGGTGACTTCGGTATCGTCGTCGTCTTCCCAACTGACGATCCAAATACACGCGCCCGCCACCAAGACGCACGCGATCATCAGTGCCACCAACTGCGGCGGGGTTACGGCGTCGTCCACCTCGATCACCAGCAGGACGATCATCCCAACGGACAGCACAGTCCACGCGGCGACGCGCGGATGGCGCATTGCCCAGCGCACGAGCGGAAATTCAGCGAGACGGTTTAGCATACCACTCCAAATACTGCGGGCTGCGGGCTGCGGGCTGCGGACTGAGAAAAGACCAATGCAGCCAGCGTATGGAAGTCCGAAAGCAAAGTCAAATCATGTCGGGGCGTCCCACTAGGACACCCGCGCGAACGGGAATGGCACGTTATACCCCGACATGGTTTGGGTTTTATTTCGGACTTCCATTCGGCGCGGTTTCACTGCGGTTTTTCACTCAGTCCGCAGCACGCAGCCCTCAGCACTCGCCCCCTAAATCGGCTTCATCACCAAATCAGCGCGAAGCTGCTTCATCATGGCGCGTAACGTGCCGCCGCTGACCATGACCTCGCGCACGGCTTCGCGCCATGCCAAGACTTTGATTTCTTCCAAGACGAGCGGTTTGTAGCCCGTGTTGAGAATCGCTTGCAAGATATCGGTCGGCGTGTTGCCCGGCAGGAAGATGAAACTGACCTCGCTCTGCAACTGCGAGGCGGCGTTCTCCATCGCTTTCAACAGCGGCGGAATGACCGAATCGCGCGGCGAGTCTGCGCCGATGTACAGCTCGTCGGTGCGTGTGATCAGATTCTCGACTTGCCAGCCGATCACGGCGACGATGTTTTTCTGTTTGTCTTCACCAATCAAATAGCTTTTGGGTCCGAACACCGCCATGACATCCGCGCGCGTGACGTTCTTTCCGGTCACGCTGCCGATGAAGCGCGCGATCCCGTCGGCATTGCTCGGCATCCCGCGCCGCACCAGCACCTCGATGGGCGGGGCGGACGGGCGCGGCGGCTGGGCACCAAGCGGTTGAATGACGGGCGATGGACTCGCTGCTGTACCCGGCAGTGTGCCGGTCGGTTTGGGCGGCGGCTGGCGCAGTTGTCCCGTCGTCCCGGTCGCGCGCGGCGACGGTGGACGCTGCTGCGGGGACGGCGCGGCGGGCTTGTTGGCGGCTTGCTGTGCCTGCCCGCTGATCTGCTTGATCATGTCGTTCCACGCCGTTTGGACTTGTTTCCATGTATCTTCGACGCTGCCATCGTTCTTGATGACGACGGTGGCGCGCGCGATCTTCTGCGCTTGCGACGGTTGCGACGCCATGCGTTTGCGCGCTTCTTCGACGGTCATTTTACGCTTCTCGACGAGGCGGCGCATCTGATTTTCGGGCGCGGCGTCCACGACCCAAATTGCGTCGATAACATCCGCCATACCGCCTTCAATCAGCTTGATCGCCTCGACCACGACGACGCGCTGTTTGGCGCGCGTGATCAGCACGCCCGTGAACTGATTCACGATGGGATGGATGATTTGTTCCTGCTTGACCAACGCTTCGGGGACGCTAAAGACAATCGCGCCGAGCAAGGTTCGATTGATTTTGCCCGTCTCGTCGAGGATGAACTTGCCGAACATCTCGACGACAGGTTGATACGCGGGCGCGGTTGGCGCCATGACCTGATGCGTCAGCTCGTCGGCATCGATGGTGTACGCGCCCAAATGTTGCAGCATTTGTCGGACGACGCTTTTGCCCACCCCAATGTTGCCGGTGAGTCCGATGACATATTTGCCTTCCCAACGGCTCACGGCTCGCCCCCTCTCGCTCATGATCGTGTCTGTGCGCTATATGATCGTATTCTACCCACAAACTGGCGCGCAAGGCAACGTCGATGTATTGAGACTGAGGGATGGTCGTCCACCAGAATGATAAACGACGCTGTTTTCACCTCACCCCCGCGCTGCGAAGTGGAGAGGGGATCGGGGGGGGGCGTCCGCCGCTACGACGAACGCAGATTCACCCGGTGCATCGTGATCGGCGCGTCGCTCAACGGCATCCGTACCTCGCGGCGTGTGATCGTCACGACTTCGGTATCCGCTGGATCGCCGTCAGTGGTGATATGCCGCTGCAAATCGTCGCCAATCGGGCGCGCGACGAACAGGGCGAGCATCGACAAGCTCATCACCATCGGCAAGCGCGATAACTTGTCCTTTTTCACGCCGAGCAACCCGACATATGCCGCCGCGCTGACCAAAAACGCCGCCGTGACCAAGTTCGTGCCACAGTTCGGATGGACTGCCAGCGCCCGTTCGCCATTCCCCAAGCGATTCAGCGCATCATCGACGGCGCGTTCGACGGTGGGCGTGTCCAGTTCTGCCAGCAAAACGAAGCCGCCTTGATCGCTGCGCCCCGCCATGGGGACGCGGCTGCGCTTGCTGAGAAGATGGATGGTGGCGTGTTCCAGCGCGTGATTACGCCGCGTTTGGCGCACGAACGGAAGGGTGAGCAGCGGACGAATCGCATCCGCAAAGGTGGCGATCAGATTCATACGAATAGCCTCTTCTAAACCTCACCCTCCAGATGCAGAGAGGATGACGGACACAGCTCGACGTCGTGACGGCGCGATAGACGGGCGCCCCGATAGAACGCCCGCCTCCATGCCGATGTTTCGGGCGTCCCACCGCGTACATGCCCTCATGCTGAACTGCGCACGAAATCTGCGTTACGGTGAGGTTGCATTTACTCCGCGACGGGCGCAGCGACGAATTCAATCTCTAATCGTACCGTATCTTCGACGCTGGCGACAATCGGCGGCAGCATCGGAATGGTGATGCCGAAATCCTCCGCGTAATCGATGATCAGCGTCGCCAAGCCTTCGATGCGCTCGGCGGAAATCGGGGTGATGGTCGCCGTAAATGTGACCGGTCGCGTCGTGTTCTTCAGCGTCAGATCGCCATCGATGGTGAGATCGAACGGCGTGCCAAACGCAATCGTATCCGGCAGCCCATTGAGCGCCGTCGGCAAGAAGCGCGCGAACTCGTTGGCGGGGTCGTCCGTCCCCAAGATCATCCCACGCAAGGCGCGGTCGCGCGTCGCGGCATCAGTCGCCAGCGTGCGCACGTTGACGACGATTTCGCCAATCTGCGACGCGCTCGGATTCTCGAAGTCGATCAACATCTCCCCGCCGACTTGTTTGGTCGTGCCGACGACTTCTTTCGGCTGTCCGCTCAAGATTTCGTCGATGATGAAGCGCGCTTCGGAGTCGTCCGGCACAATCGCAAAGACCAATGCGCCCACTGCCGCGATATCGTCGGCTGCCACGCCGGACGCGCTGCCCGCCGCTACGGCGTCGGCTGTGGCTTCGGGCGTGGACTCGCGCGCGAGTGTCGAGACGGCTTGGCTGATATCTTGGCTGGCTTCGCCGCCGCCTTGCGTGAAGAACCAAACTAATCCGACCACTGCGGCAATCACGCCGACCGCGACCACACCCAGAATGATTCGCCCTGTCCGATTCATACGCTTTCTCCCCTATATGATGCGCGCACAAGCGGACGCGCGTCCTCTTATTGATTGCGTTCATGATAAACGAAATGTTGAACGCGGGGGCGGAAGTCTCACATTGTTCTCAGGGTGATTTTACACTTCGATTACAAAGCAGCCGATTTTGAGGCACAGGTTGCACGTTGGGGGGTGAAGTGAAGTTTTGCCCCTCTCTGAGTCTCTGCGGTGAATATTGCTTCTTTTCAAACGGATCGCGCTATTCGTCGCCGCGCAGCATTTCTGCCGTTTGTTTTTCCAGTTCCCACAAGTCCATCGCTGTACGCTGTTTGAGCAGCACCCGTAAGCGCGGATAGCCCGCCGCATATTCTTTCGCCCACTCTTGCACAAACTTGCCGCCGCGAATGTCGTCCAGCGCCAGTTCCATCAGCCGTTCCAACTTCGCATCCTTAAAACGTTCATAACGGCTCAAAATGCCATACTGCGCCGTCAGCGACTGTTGTTGCAGCGCCTCCATCAAGCCGTACTGCGCCGCGTGCTTGAGATAATCCGCCGTTTCGCCAGAGAGATACAATTCCGTGAACACCGCTTCGGGCGGGTAGCCGCGCGCCATCAGCAGTTCGGCGGACGCGATGATCGCTTGATGGAAGATGGGCAAAATCGTCTGCTGCATGTACAAATCGAGTTCTGCCTCTTGCTCGAAGCGAATCTCGACTGCGCCGCCGCGCAGCGCCCCCATCGCACGCGCCAGCGCGAGGACAAACCCCCAGGCGTGGCGGCTGGCATCTTGGGCGACGGCGACGAAACTGGCGAAGCCTTCGCCCGTCAGATAGCGTTCGCGCACCGCCGTGCCGAGTGTGCGCGCCGATACCAAGCCGACATCCACGAACGGCGGCGCTTCGATGAAGCCGAACGCGATGTTATAGGCACTGCTGAAGATCAGCGCGTGATCGCGGCGTAAATGCGGCGACACGTCTTCGAGGTAGACTTTTGGCATGTCCTCGTCGCGCAGCAGTGGCATGATCACATCCGACGACGCGACGACTTCACTGACAGGCAGTAGGGCGAACCCATCTTCGACGGCTTGCGCTTGTTTTTCGGCGCGCGGTTCGCTGACGGTGACAGCGATGCCGCTGTCGCGTAAGTTGAGCGCAACGGGGCGTCCCATATTGCCGTAACCGATGATTGCCACACGCTTACCCGACAACGCCGCTAAATCGCCATCGTCCTCATGAAAAATGACCGTCATGTTGTGCCTATACGCTATAATGAACGATGTTAACGAAGGAAGGGTATCTCATGTTACGGACATTAACGGCGTTCGTCATACTGGCGCTCGCATTGGTGGGGTGTGACGCGCTGCCCGGCTCTGCGCCGCAGCCGACCGCACTGCCCTACAATCTATATACACCCCAAGACGCGATCAACGCCTTCACCGCCGCTGGGTTGGATGCGCTCGTCCCTACGCGCGAGATGAACCTCAGTCGCGGCGCGCCGCTCACCTTCAACGACCGGATGATCTTCCAAATCGCGCCCGTCGCGCCCAGCGGCGGACAAATCCTCGCCTTCGATACGCCCGAAGCGATGGCGGAATGGAACACCTATATCGAGCAACTGCGCGCCGACTCTGCCACGCGCCGCGATGTGTCGTATGTCTATACCTACGGCAACATCCTGCTGCAAGTCAACGCCGATCTGCCGCCGCGCACGGCACAAGCGTACCGGGATGCGCTGGCGCAGATGGTCTACTGAGTTCACAGTATATCGGATGATGTTCAATGAATGAAAGTTATCCACTGGCATCATGACCCGTGACATGATTGTGCATTGCTCCCGCTCGCGTTGTTTGTGCGGGAGGGATGATTTCTAAGTGCGTCAAGAAAGTTCTTAAAGCAACCTCACCCCCCGACCCGCTCTCTGAGGGGAGGACAGGTTTGGTTTTCTCCCTGATTCACCTCACCCCCCAGCCCCCTCTCCACGCAGTGGAGAGGGGATTTAGGGGTGAGGTGAAGCTATCCGAAACTCAGGTTATCCTAAACTTCCTTCTTGCTTGTACTTAGCCCTAAAACAAGAACGACAGGTCGCCTGACAGCAGCGCCTCCGCCTGAAGCGCGCGCCAGAAATCGGGCGGAACGGTCGTGTGCAGCGCGGCGATGGCATCGTCCACTTCGCCCATCGAGCGCAGCCCGACGATCACCGCTGTGACGGCGGGGTGCGCCGCTGCAAAGTGCAAGGCTGCCGCCCGCAGCGGAATCTGATGGCGCTGGCAGACCTGCTCGATCTGGCGCACGCGCGCCATGATATCGGGCGGCGCGTCACGATAGTTGTGTTTCGCGCCCGGAACGGCACCCGTAGCAAGGATGCCCCCGTTATAAATGCCGCCCAAAAACAGCCCGATCCCGCGCCGCTGGCACGTTTCGAGCAGCGGCAGCGCGTCCTGTTCCAGCAGCGTGTACCGTCCTGCCAGCAAGAAACAATCGAAGTCGGCATGATCCGTAAAAGCGTGCAGCATTTCCCACTGGTTCATCCCCGCGCCGATGGCACCGATCACGCCTTGCTCTCGAAGGCGATGCAGCGCCGGATATGCGGTATCGAGCGCCGCGCGAAAATGCTGGTCGGGATCGTGCAGGTGGACGATATCGATCTGATCCACGCGCAGCCGTTTCAAACTCGCTTCGACGCTGCGCAGAATGCCATCCGTGCTGAAATCAAAGCTGGACTCGTCCATCTCACTTCGATTCACGCCCGCTTTGGTGGCAAGCGTGAAGGTGGTGCGCGGAAAGGCGCTTAACGCCGCCCCGACGCGCGTTTCGCTGAGGGTGCCACCATAGGCGGGCGCGGTATCGAAGAACGTGATGCCGTGTGCCAGCGCATAGCGCATCGTTTCTAACGCTTGGGCTTCGGCAACCGGCGTGTATAAGCCGCCAATCGGCGCTGCCCCAAAACCGAGCCGCGACACCGTGATCGCGGTGCGCCCGACGGGTCGCGGTGAAATGTCGAAATTATCCACTATGATCATGCCTTCTCATCATTGCCCTGATCTACAAGTCAATGTGCATACCAGACACAAGCTCACTCTTGCGTGAACACATTGTAACAACCGATTGCTTTTTTAGGGCAATTGCGGATACGATAGCAAGTATTGAAAACGTTACCATGATTTTCTAAAAATAAATGCCTTACTCAAACGATTTAACAATTATCGATATTGCCAAGCTGTCGGGCGTTTCGATTTCCACTGTTTCGCGCATCTTGAACGGGCGGGAGGAAGTCGCGCCCGCCACGCGCGCGCGCGTACAGCGCATCATCGATGAAGTGGGCTATCAGCCGCACGCCCAAGCGCAGCATTTGCGCGCGCGCCGCGCCATGATGATCGCGCTTCTATACCCGCCGCCCACCCAAACGGACTATGTGATGACGCAGTTCGTGTTGGATTTCATGATCGGCGCTTCACAGCGCGCTGGGCAAAACCGTTACCTGTTTAGCTTTATCACCCAACCGCTTGACCCCTCAAGTTTGCTCAATCTGTACCGCAGCGGACAAATCGACGGCGCGATCTTGATGCAGGTACGGCTGCAAGATTGGCGCGTTGACCTGCTGCGGCACGAAGATTATCCATTTGTCCTGATCGGACGCTGTGCGGACAACGACGGCATCAGCTATATCGACCTCGATTTTGAAGCAGCCGTCCTGAGCGCCTATGACAAGTTGGTCGAGCTTGGGCATCAGCAGATCGGGCTGATCACGTTTCCGCGCCGCACCCACGATGAAGAATATGGTCCGGCAGTCCGTTCGATCCAGGGCTTTGAAGCCGCGTGCGCCAAACACGGGCTGACGCCGATCTTGTACGAAGCCGAATTCGGCATGGAGCCGATGTTTGCTGCGCTTGAATGTCTGGCGCGGCAATATCCCGACTTGACTGCAATTGTGACCTCCCATTCCGAATCGATCAGCGCGATTCTACAAGCCGCCGATGCGTTGGGGTTGCAAATTCCGCACGATCTTTCGGTGATCGCGCCGTTGGAAGATACGCTGGCGGAACGCTCGACACCGCCGTTGACGACCATCGATTTCCCATCGTATGACATGGGGCAGCAGGGCGTCGATATGCTGCTTCACAAACTGGAGCATCCACAGGCTGCGCCCCAACAAATCTTGATTGCGCCGCGATTAGTGATGCGCGAGAGTGTGCGCGCACACAAACCGCTTTCCTGATTGACCGAAGCGAAGTTTGCAAAAAAGGGGAGATGACAGGCAAAAAAAGCAAGCGAAATTACGTTCTCGAATGGCATACAAGTTTTCATGAACATATTCAGATGGAGAAACAGCATGGTTTCCAAAAAAAGTCTGCTCGTGGTTGTCGTGATGGTGATGCTCGCCGCCATCGTCTTACCGGTCGTTGCTCAAGATGGGGAATTGGATGGGGCAGGCTGGTGCAGCGGCGTGAATCTGCGCTTCTTCGCGGGCGGCACAGAAGGCGACGCCTTCGCCACGATTGTGTATCGCGGCGCACTAGCGGCAGCGCGTGACACAGGCGCAAATGTTGAATACGTGTTCAGCGGTTGGGATTCGCCCATGATGGTGCAGCAGCTCCGCGAAGCGATTGCGGTTCAACCGGATGGCATTGCGATGATGGGACATCCCGGCGACGATGCGATCCTGCCGTTGGCAGCCGATGCTGCCGCCGATGGCATCAAGATGATGTACCAAAACGTCGATGTGCCGCTCGTTCGTGCGGCATACGGTGGTGGCTATGTCGGCGCACAGTTGGGCCCGCAGGGGCGCGCGCTCGGTGAAGAAGCCATCCGCCAATTCGACCTGCTCGAAGGCTCGACCGTCTTGGTGCTGGCGAACGTGACCGATACCAATCGCGCCCAGCGTGAACTGGGAACGGCAGCCGCCTTTGAAGAGGCGGGTTTCAACGTCGTCTTGGTTGACAGCCCGCCGGATTGGGCGGCGGACCCGAACTTGGGCATTCCGTCGATTTCCGCCGCGCTGTTGAACAATCCTGAAACGTCGGTGATCGTGTTCTCTGGCGGGCAGCTTTTGGGCAACACCCCCGCCTTCTTGGAAGCGGCTGGTAAGCAACCGGGCGAAGTGATTGCGATTGGCTTCGACACCAGCGAACTGATCATCCAGAACTTCCGCGAGGGTTGGGTGCAGTTGACCTCTGACCAACAACCGTGGCTGCAAGGCTACATGCCCGTGATCAGCCTGTGCCAGCAAATCAAGTTTGGCTTGGGCGCGCTCAATGTTGATACGGGCGCGGGCTTCATCGACGCCAACAACTTCGAGCAAGTTGCCGACCTAGCGATTGCAGGTCTGCGCTAACGCAACGGGCATCGTGCGATGGGTGTCCCGACGACGGACATCTCATCACGCGCGTTCTGCACCGGGCGTCCCACCGGGGACGCCCCTACAACAGCGTATCAATCGTGATTCTTTTCCTCCATGGGTTCGTGTGGGGGGTATTCGCAAGGATAGCCCCCTCATTTCAAGCGATGTTTTTTATGCCAGAATGGAGAAATCGTTGTGAGCCAGCAAGCCCCCATTGTTGAACTGCGCAATGTGACCAAAGCCTATGGCAACGTCAATGCGGTCGATGATATTACGTTCAAAGTCTACGGCGGCGAAGTTGTCGGCTTGATCGGTGACAACGGCGCTGGTAAATCCACGCTCATTAAACTGCTGTCCGGCGTTCATGCGCCGAGTTCGGGCGAAATTTTCATTCGGGGCGAAAAAGTCACCCACTGGGACTCTGCCAAAGCGCGTTCATCGGGCATCGAGACTGTGTATCAAGATCGGGCGCTGGCGGTGCAGCAGACCATCGTCCGCAACATCTTCATGGGGCGCGAAATTCATAATCCGCTCGGCTTCATCGATACGAAAAAGCAGCGCGACGAAGCCCACCGCTTGATGCGCGAAATTGGCTTCACCTCCAAAGTTTTCGACCCTGACTCGGTGATCGCCACGCTGTCGGGCGGCGAACGTCAGGGGGTGGCGATTGCGCGGGCGCTCTATTTTGACGCCGAGCTGATTATTCTCGATGAACCCACGACCGCGTTATCGCTGACCGAAACGCAAAAAGTATTCCGGTTTGTCGAAACGGTTCGGCAAAAAGGCTGCTCGATTGTTTTTATCGATCACAACATTTATCACGTTTTCGATATTGCTGACCGCTTCGTGATTGTGGATCGCGGCAGAATCGTCGTCGAGGCAACCAAAGCCGAGATTGGCTCGGCGGACAAGCTGATTGAAGACATGCGCTCGATTGCGCGTACCGGACACGCCGTGGACTAGCATCAAGAAACCTCCCCCCAACCTAAGGCAGGGTAGGGTGAATCAGGGGGAAAACCAAATATGTCCTCCCATCAAATATGGGGGGAGGACACCTTTTCAAGCACCTCACCCCCTGACCCCCTCTCCACGAAGTGGGGAAGGGGAAAGCTCGACGGTGACTCCCCCTCTCCGGTACGGAGAGGGGGTTGGGGGGTGAGGTTAATGAGGGAGAAAACCAAACATCTCCTCCCTCAGCATCAAACATGGAGGGGGATTAAGGCAGCGCCATTTTTCTCCCCACTTGGAGAGGGTGCGGAGGGCTGAGGTTAGGGTTGTGTTAATGAAAAAAGTCATTTGGAGGCGATCAATAGAATGGCGACAAATGTAGGCGCGATTGACCAGCGGCGCGGGCGCAATGAACGATCCCCCCTCGTAAAGTGGGCATATAATAATCGGCGGGCGCTGTCGTCTGCCGGATTTCTCATGGTTATGGTGATGTTTTTCACCATTCCCAATCCTGAGGTGTTCTTACAAGGGCGCATCTACACGTCGGTGATGGTATCGCTGCCGCTGCTGATGTTTTTGGCGGTGCCGTTGGTTTTCGTCGTCACAGCGGGCGAAATTGACCTCTCCTTTCCCGCCGTCGCGGGCTTGTCATCGCTGGCATTCGCGTCAACGGTGCAAGCAGGACTGTCGCCGTGGCTTGGGTTGGCGCTTGCCATCGGTTTTGGGATGGTGTTGGGGACGATCAACGGGATTATGGTGGTCTATGGCAACCTATCCTCGCTGGTCGCTACACTCGGCGTAAACTTCCTGCTGCGCGGGCTGATCAACATGATCGTGCAGGGGAAATCGATTGCGATGCCGGAACTGCGCGGCGAACCGATCCAGCAGATCATGGCGGGACGGGTGGGCGAAATCCCCTCGCAAATGTTCATCGCCATTGGCTTCGTCTTGATCGGATGGGTGATCTTCAACTTCCATCGGTTTGGCTCGCATGTGCAGTGTGTGGGCGATAATCCCGAAAGCGCCACCGAAATGGGGATCAACGTGCGGCGGACGCGCGTGTCGGTGTTCGTCTTCGTCGGCATTGGCGCGGCGCTGGCGGGCGTGACCTCGACCTTGATCAATACGGTCTGGTGGCCCTCAACGGGTGACGGTCTGCTGCTGCCCGTGCTGGCGTCGGTTTTCGTCGGCGGCACGCCCAGTTGGGGCGGGGTCGGTACCGTCGTTGGCAGCGCGATTGGCGCAGCCATCGTCTCATTCATCGAAACGGGTGTGATCGCCAACGGCTTGACCGGCTATTTCACGCAGTTCTTCAACGGCTTAATCATCATCCTGTCGCTGATCGGACATCGCTTCGCGGGCAAGCGCCATCGATGAACAAAGGTGACAGCGCGTGAAACGATTTACAGGCAAAACCGCGCTAATCACGGGCGCGGCGGGTGGGATGGGCGCGGCAACCGCTCGCTTATTCGCGGGCGAAGGCGCACAAGTCGTGCTGTTGGACTTGCCCACCTCCAGCGGTCAATTGGCAGCGGAGGGGATTCAGCGCGACGGCGGACGCGCGCTGTTCGTCCCGGTTGATCTGCTGTATGAAGATCAAATCAGCGCGGCGGTGCGGCGCGCTGTCGAGGCGTTCGGGGCGCTCGATTACCTCGTCAATATCGCGGGCATCAACCATCACAGCCGCGTCGAAGACATGCGCGTTTCGGCGTGGGATCGCATGATGAACATCAATGTGCGCGCGATGGTCATCACGATGAAATATGCCGCCCCCGTGATCGCACAGCGCGGCGGCGCGGTCGTCAATATGGCGAGCGTGTCGGCGTTTGTCGGTTCGGATGGCTACGCCGCGTATGTGACGACGAAAGGGGCAGTCATCAGCCTGACGCGCTCCGCCGCCGTCGAACTCGCGCCGCTGGGCATCCGCGTGAACGCCGTCGCGCCCGGTTGGGTCGATACGCCCTTCACCGATGCGGGGATTGCACTCGCCCCCGACCCCGAAAAAGCGCGCGCGGGCGCGACCACCGAGCATGTCCTCGGACGGATGGCGCAGCCGGAAGAAGTCGCGGAAGGGATCGCCTTCCTGTGTTCGGATGCGGCGGCGTTCATCACGGGCGAAACGCTGTTCGTCGATGGCGGATTTATGGTGAAGAGGTAGCGCGATGGGCATGTTTGAAAACAGTTTCGCGGGCAAGGTGATCGCCGTTACAGGCGCAGCCAGCGGCATGGGCGCGGCAACCGCCCGCCTTGCCGCCGCTGATGGCGCTTCGGTTGTGATCCTCGATTTGCCAGCGACGGCGGGCGAAGCCGTCGCGGCGCAAATTCGGGATGCGGGCGGCACGGCGCTGTTCATCGCCTGCGATGTCAAAGAAGAAAATCAAGTGAGCGCCGCGTTCGACCACATCCGATCCGCCTTTGGCACGCTGCACGGCTTGGTCAACGTCGCGGGCGCGAATCGCAAGGGGCAGATCACGACGCTCGATCTGGACGATTGGGACTTGGTGATGGCGGTCAATGTGCGTGGCACGATGCTCACTATCAAGTACGCCGTTCCGTTGTTGCGACACGCGGGCGGCGGCGTCATCGTGAATATGGCGAGCGTGTCCGGCATGATTGGCTCGGACGGCTATGCGGCGTATCATACGTCGAAGGGCGCGATCATCAGCCTCACGCGGTCGCTGGCAGAAGAACTCGCACCTGATCACATCCGCGTGACCGCTGTCGCGCCCGGATGGGTCGATACGCCCTTCACCAATAACGCGGTTGATGCCTCACCCGATCCGGCGGGGCTGCGCGCTCAAGCCAATCGTATGCACGCGCTGGGGCGCATGGCACAACCGGACGAGGTGGCGCAAGCGATCTTGTGGTTGCTCACTGACAAGGCATCATTCGTCACCGCGTCTACCTTGTTGGTGGACGGCGGTTTCATGGTCAAACGCTGAAAAGGAACGGAATTTGATGAAAGTGATTCAATGTGGTTTGGGTGGGATGGGGCGGCAGTGGATCAATACCGTGCTGGCGTCGCCGGAAGTCGAATTCGCCGCGCTGGTCGAACCGGACGCGGCAACCGCCCAAAAACGCGCCAGTGAATATGAACTCGATCCGGCGCTGATCTTCCCGTCGCTGGCAGCGGCGCTGGCGGCGGTCAAAGCCGACGGCGTGATCGATGTGACGCCGCCCGCCGCGCATAAAGCCGTCTCGTTCGCCGCGATGGAGGCGGGGCTGCCCGTGCTGTCCGAAAAGCCGCTGGCTGGCACGCGCGAAGATGCGCGGGCAATCGTCGCCAAGAGCGATCAAACGGGCGTGCTGCACATGATCACGCAGAATTATCGTTATTCGCCGCTGGCACAGACGGTCAAAGCGGCGTTGGACGCGGGCGATTTGGGCGCGGTGGGCGCGGTCGGCGTCAGCTTCTTCAAGGGACCCCACTTTGGCGGCTTCCGCGAGGAAATGCCCTATCCGTTGATCATTGACATGTCGATCCATCACTTCGACATGCTGCGCTTTTTCTTGGATGCCAACCCCGTGAGCATCTACGGAAAAAGCTGGAATCCGGCGTGGAGTTGGTATCAAGGCGACGCATCCGCCGCCATCAGCGCCACCTTTGATAACGGCGCGCAGATCAATTACACCGGCTCGTGGTGTTCGCAAGGGCAGGAAACGACTTGGAATGCCGATTGGCGGTTTGAATGCGCCAACGGCGTGCTGACGGTGGAGGATGATCAAGTCTACGTTCAGCACATGCTCGGCATCGAAGATCGCGGCGGGTATCGTCATGTCCAGAATGATGTCAAGACGAACGTCCCGCTGGTCACGATGGAACGTCAGGCGCAAGCCTATCTGCTGTATGAGTTTTACCAAGCCGTGACGACGGGCAAAGCGCCCGGCACGCCGTGCCAAGACAATATCAAGACGGTGGAATTTGTATTCGATGTGGTGCAGTCGTTTGAAACGGGCGCGCCTGTCACGCGCTAACGCGGCGTCCAATCGAGAAAAATCAGGATTGACTCATAAGGATGAGAATCGATGAAACTCGGTGTCTTTATCGCAGCTTTTGCCCAAATGGAGTTTGAACCGCTGTTGGATTACGTCGCGTCGGTGGGCGTGACCGCGATTGAAATCCCCGTCGGCGGCTATGTCGGGGACGCGCATCTGAAACCCGCCCAGATGCTGCACGACGACCCCGCGTGCGCCGACCTGAAAGCGAAAATCGCGGCGCGCGGCTTGAGCATCAGCGCCCTGAGCGCGCACGCCAATCCGCTGCACCCCAACCCCGTCATTGGCGAACCGCACCGCGAGGCGGTCAAAAACGGTATTTTGATGGCGGAAAAATTGGGCGTCGAGACGTTCATCACGTTTTCGGGCTGTCCCGGCGGCGCTCCGGGCGATATGACGCCCAATTGGGTGACCTGTCCGTGGCCGCCCGATTTCAGCGATACCGTCAAATACCAGTGGGAACAGGTCATGATCCCGTACTGGCGCGAGATCAACGCCTTTGCCGAAGCGCGCGGCGTGCGCATCGCCATCGAAATGCACCCCGGTTTCTGTGTGTACAGCGCCGAACACATTTTGGCGCTGCGCGACGCGCTGGGCAGCAAGAACATCGGCGCGAACTTCGACCCCAGTCATTTATTCTGGCAGGGCGTCGATCCGGTCTTTGCGATTCGCAAATTGGGCGCTGCGATCTTCCATTTCCACGCCAAGGACACCGTGATCGACCCGATTAATTCGACGGTCAACGGCGTGCTGGATACCAAGAGTTACAGCGACCTGGCGAACCGCAGTTGGGTTTTCCGCACGGTCGGCTATGGTCATGGCGAAAGCACATGGCGCGATATGGTCAGCAATTTACGCTTGGTCGGCTATGACGGCACGCTGTCGATTGAACACGAAGACGGCTTGATGTCGCAGCAAGAGGGCTTTGAAAAAGCGGCGCAATTCCTGAACCCGATTTTGATCAAGCAGGCGGCGGGTTACGCTTTTTGGGCGTAGGGGTTTGTAGTTTGTCAAGGAAGCACATTAAAGCAACCGCATCCCAACCCGTTTCCGCACTGGAAAGGGACGATGCAGCATGTTTTTCTCCGTACTGGAGCGGGGGTCGGGGGGTGAGGTTGTATCTTGAGATGCTTTCTTGACAGACTGTTATCATCGAAAATGATCCGTGTTGAGGAAACGAACCCATGACGAACCCACGCACTGCGCGCTTTACGCCCCTCCCGTTGGGCGCGGTTCAACCTGCGGGCTGGCTGCGCGCCCAGCTTCAGCGCGATCTGGAACACGGCTTCGCCAGTCGGCTCGACCAATTGACTACGCACGCCGCCAACGATCTGTTCACCCACCGGATCGGCAGCATCGGGGACGAAATCGCATGGTGGGACAGCGAAACGCGCGGCAATTGGCTGTGGGGCTATCTGATGATGGCGTATCTTGCGGGGGACGCACAGCACATCGCGCGCGTGAATCAACACGTCGCCGACTTGAAAGCGACCCAAGACGCGGATGGGTACATCGGCATTTATGTCCCCGCGGCGCGCTACCAGCATACGGGTGAAAACGGCGAGTTGTGGGGACAAAGCCGCGCCTTGCTCACGTTACTGACGCATTATGAACTCACGGGCGACGCCGCTTCGCTGCAAGCCGTCGAAGCCGCCGCCCAATTGACGATGCGCCATTATGGAAGGCACAATCCGTATTTCAATCGCCCCGGCGCGGATTACGTCTACGGCTACGCCACGGGCGTGACGCACGGCTTGAATTACGTCGATGTGGTCGAATGGCTGTACCGGCTGACGGGCAACAGCGCCTATCGTGATTTTGGCGTGTGGCTGTATCAAGATTTCAGCAGCATCGTCGGGCGCTTCACGAATGACGACATGGCGCTGCGCAGCTTGAACCACGCGCATATCCCGTTTGCGGGACACGCCGTCCATACCGCCGAACATCTGCGCGTGCTGTTCTTCGCGGCGCAGATGAGCGACGACCCAGACATCCAAGCGGCTGTCCCCAACGCCATGCGCAAACTCGGCTTTTACACCGTGCCGAGCGGCGCGCTGATCGGGGATGAGAGCATTCACGGCACAGCACACCCCGAAATGGGCTACGAATACTGCACGCTGACCGAATTGGCGCACAGCCTGATCAGCGGGCTGCAAAAGTGGGGCAGCAGCAGCTTTGGGGATTGGGTCGAAAATCTGACCTTCAACGCCGCGCAAGGGGCGCGCTTCGCGGATGGAACGGCGCTGTGCTACTTGTCGATGGAGAATCGACTCGCCGCCGACACGATCCGCCCGGATGCGTATCAAGTCAATCGCTTCAGCGGATCGCGCTACAAATATTCGCCCACGCATGAAGATATCGCTGTGTGCTGCAATCCCAACGCTGTCCGACTGCTGCCGTATTATGTTGCGCATCTCTGGATGAAAACAGCGGATGGCATCGTCGCGGCGCTGTACGGGGCTTCGACGCTCACAACGGATGTGAACGGCGTACAAGTCACCATCGAGGAACAAACCGAATATCCGTTTTCCGACACGATCACCTTCACGATCACGCCCGCCGCGCCCGTCGAATTCGCGCTGTATTTGCGCAAACCCGCGTGGACGAGTCCGGCGCAGATCACGGCATCTGGCGTGACCATCAGCGAAGAAGGCGGTTTCTATGTGCTGCGCAAACGCTGGACGAACCCCGATCAGGTGACGCTCACGTTCACGCCCAGCATCCAAGCCGTTTTGAACGTCAACAGCGAATATGCGATTCGGCGCGGCGCGCTGCAATATGTGATGCCGATTGCGTATCGGGCGCACGCCATCAAAGATTATGCCGTCGCGGATTTCCACGATTACACGGTGCTGCCAGTCGATCTGGTACAAGCGTATCAAACGCCGATTCTCGACCTCGATCAGCCGAATTTGGGGTTACAAGTGCAGGCACATGAGGATACGAACATCGATCAACCGTGGGACAGTGCGCCGCTGGTTCTCAAGGGTGCGGCGGGGACATTCGTGCCGATGGGCTGCACCGTCCTGCGACGGTCAACGTTTCCCGCCGCGTTGTCAGCGACCGGTTGAAAAGTACCAACCTCACGCCCCGACCCCGCTCTGTACCGGAGAGGTGAGGTTGCTTTAAGAACTTTCTTGACGAACTCATAGGTCATGTGGATATGTTTGATCGTCAACAGCATGAATACAGCCTATATTCCCGATAACGTTAGCGCGGGGCTGGTCGTGTATCCGCTCGGCGGTACGCTGGGGCCCCGCTGGCAACCGAGCATTCAATTTGTTTTTCTGCATCGTGGGACGATGACCATTTGGGTCGATCATCAACCGCTGGTCGCCAAGCAGGGCAGCGTCACGCTGCTGCTGCCCAATCACCAAGAACGCTTCGCCTTTTCGACCACATCCGAGACGGAACACAGTTGGTTTCATCTCAGTTATGGGTCGCACCCCGCCTCTTTGATCGCGCAGTTGGAGCCGCTGGTGCGCACGCAATCGACCTCGCCAGCCATGCTCGAACTCGTCAAAGCGGCGCTGAACATTCGCCGTTCCGAACTGCCGTCGGCGGGGATGCTGCTGCGTACCTTAGCGTTCGCTATACTGTGGCGCTATCAATTCGACTGCGATCAACAGCGCGCGGAGACCACTACGTCCCACATGCACATCTCGGTCGAACAGGCGCTGCGCTATATCGACAGCCACCTTGACGAGTCAATCACGCTGCAAGCCCTAGCGACAGCGGCGTCGGTGAGTCCCACCCACTTGATTCGCTTGTTTCGGGCGCAGTTCGGCATGACCCCAATGACCTACCTGTGGGAACAGCGCGTTTATCGCGGGCTTGAACTGCTGCGCTATACCGGGCTGCCCATCGGCGTGATTGCCGAAAAGTGTGGCTTCAAGACCAGTTATCATTTTTCGCGGCGCATTCGGGCAGCCGTTCAACTGAGTCCGCAAGAAGTGCGGCAGCAGTTCTTCGCGCGTTCGCTGTGGGAATAAGCTGAACGTCCAACATAATTAACCTGAGTTTCGGATAGCTTCACCTCACCCCTAAAGTCACGCAAAACACCTATCCGAAACTCGGGTTAATTATGTTCATTCTAGACACAAATCTGCGCATTGGGTCGAACCCGTTTCAGTCGATTTGCGTGCATACTGTAATGATCAGGAAGTGGGCTTAATTCTAGGAAAGGTTATGTGCGATGGTTGTCATGGAGCAAGCACCCCCCCAAACGCAGCGCGTCCGCCCGTATGCCCCGTATCCGGTCAGCGTCGATGAGTATGTGCGCTTCAAGCAGGATGGCTATCTGGTCGTCAAGGGACTGGTCGCGCGCGCTGAAGTGCAGGCGTTCAACGAGCATACCGATGCGGTCATGAACGGCGAGATTCGGATTCCCGGCTTGACGGTCAACGATCAATCGCTGTCGCTGGCAGAACGACGCAAGGCGTGGGATCGGGTGCATATGGCGCACCGTGTCATGGAGATTCATGAACGGTTTTTGCTCCATCCGCGCATTATTGATGTCCTCGAAGCCTTGATCGGGCCCGATGTGCTGGCGCTGCAAACGATGTTGTTCTTTAAGCAGCCGGGACAAGCCGGGCAGGGCTATCACCAAGATTCGTATTACATCCCGACCCAACCCGATTCGCTGTGTGGGGCGTGGCTGGCACTCGACCCGGCAACGGAAGAAAATGGCTGCTTGTGGTTTACGGTGGGTTCGCAGAACGAGCCGATTTATCCTGATGGCGACGGCGTGACCAAAAATGGGGATCGCCTGCTGGATAACATCGACATTATTTGTAACGCCAGCAACCCCGATACCGACGTGAACACGGTAGCGCGCATCGCCGCGAAATATCCGGGCGCGGAAGTCAAAGTCGAAGCGGAACCGGGCGATGTGGTCTTCTTCGGCGGGCATGTGCTGCATCGCTCGCACACGAACCACGCCACCTATTCGCGCCGCGCGTTTGTCGGGCATTACTGCAATGCTCGTTCGCGCGTGCCGTGGAATCACGGGATTCCGTATGTGGGAACGGAAGCGAATCACGAGCATATCTTGGCGCGTGGAACGACCCATCTGCCGTATGCGCAGCCGAAATTTGGGACGCTGTGCGCCGCCAATGCGCCGGAACTGTATGGTCAGCGCATTTTCGACAACAAGCCGCATTCGATGATGAGCGATGGCAATAACGGCTATATGATCGCCGTTCCGCACGGCGACTCGGATCACGACGATTAGTAGTGCGTCAAGCATGTCGTTCAGGATAGAGACCTCACCCCCCAGCCCCCTCTGCATGCAATGGAGAGGGGGTTGGAAATGAGGTGAAGCTATCCAAAACTCAGGTTATGTAGAGAAGGGGTCGAGGGGGTGAGGTGTTACCTTTGCAAAGGGCGGCTTACAGCCCCGTCGCTGTGCTGCCGTACTCGCCCGAACTCCACACATAGACCGGATTGGTGATGTCCCCGTCCGTGTTGGTCGGATCGGCGCTGAACCAGTCGAACAGCCATTTGGCATCGCTGACCGTCAGATTGACGCAGCCGTGACTCTGGCGGTAGCCGAACAAGTCATGCCAATATGTGCCATGTAAGCTGATCGAGTCGTCGAAATACATCACCCACGGCACGCTTTGCAGCGCATAGGCTGCCGGCGCGCCCGTCGCCCCCGCCATGCCATCCGCTGGCATCGCCGCCCAGACGTTGAACAAGCCCTCGTTGGTCTCGAAGCCGTCCAAGCCCGTGCTAACCAGCGTGGCGTAGACGGGCGTATCGTCTTCATAGGCGACGAGCGTCTGCTCATACAGATCGACGGCGACCCAGCGTCCGCTCACGCCTTCGGGGCGCTCCGTGCGCTGCACTTTGGCGACGAACCGCTGTTCAACCCAGTGATTGGGCCCGATCATGTACCAGCGCCAGCCTTCGTCGTCATAGGCGACGGAGAAGATGTTGACGCGCTCGTAGCGTTCCAAAAAGCGCCCCGTTTCGGCTTCCCATTCGCCGCCCGGCTCAACCGAAACGGCGATCCGGCTCAAATCCAGCACCCACGCGAAGGGATATTCCAGCCCATTGGTGATCTGAACGCCGGTGAAGAACGACGGCTGGGCATAGCGCGCGCTGCCGCGCTGCACCCACGCGCCGCCTTCGATTTGCAGCCAGTCCGGGACGTTGAGATCAACCGCGCGGATGAAGTTGAAGCCCGCCGGAATTTCGCCCGTGACGCCGCCGCCCGGCGCGTCAAACGTGGGCGTCACATCGGGTCCGACGCGCCAAAAGCTGTAGGTGTCGAGGGTATAGCCGTCTTGCCGCACGGGAATCACCGTCGGGCGCGGGAACGCTTCGATCATCTGTTGGCACGCCGCGCTGAGCGCGCTCCCGTCGATGTGCGCGGCGCAGACCGCCGGATCGTAGTTCAGCGTGGGCGACTGTGCCGCCGCGACGCCCACGCCGCCGCTGACGGCGACCGCGCAGATCAACGCCGCGCTGGACATGAATGAGCCAAGTCGGTTTAACATGGCAAGCCTTTGCAACTGTATTGTTCGAGTTTTAACCGCCACCAATCGTATCGGGCGCGGCGGCATCTGTCGAGGCGGAGTCCGGGCGGCTGGCTGACGTTCTCCCTCCGCGCGGGTCAGGACGGGGCGGATAGGCGGCGACACTGCGCCGTTGTGCCTTGACAGGGTGCGCGCGCGGACATACAATGTTCTTCATTGTGGGCGTGTAGCTCAGCTGGGAGAGCGCTACAATCGCACTGTAGAGGTCAAGGGTTCGAATCCCTTCATGTCCAAGTTTCCAAAACTAAATATACAGCTCATCAATGAACGGGAACGTGTAGTACAGCGTTCCCGTTTGTTGTTTAATCACAATTTTCGCCACGAACTGCTGAATCGTCCGCCGCGCAACGAACGGCTGTTGAAGCTGAGCTGCATAGCCCATGCGCTCAATCGCATCCAGCACGTTCTCCATAGTCGGACTCATCCATTGCTTCAAAAGCCGAACTGCACCAGTTGATCGAGCAGTTGATCGGGGCGATGCCAGGGAATGTCATGCACCGTGTCCTGCATCCAAACAATGGACGCTTGTGATGCTTCCTGTTTTAATCGCTGGGCGTCCTGCATCACCTCAGGGGAAATCGGTTCGCCGGGCGGGATTGCCTTTACCATGAGCAGGGGGCAACCGATCTGCGGGTAATAGTGGCGAGGCTGAAACTCCCAGAGCGCCTTTGCAATTTGCAGATGGTTGTCCCGTGAGAGATGTGCCTTGACCTGGTTCGGATTGCGCGTGTCGAAAATCGACAGGGCAAGCGGTTCAAGTTCAGGGCGGTATATCGGCAGCAACCACTGTTCGCGGATCATCCGCTCAATATCGTGCAGAGTCGTATTGGCATAATCCGGCGGAGACATCTTCTCACGCGCGATCTCCCAGGTTGGGTACATATCGCTGATGGTGTGGATGCCGCCGTCGAGCAGAACCGCGCGCTCGACGCGCTTGGGACGTGTTGCGGCATAATACAGCGTGGTATACGCGCCCCACGAATGCCCATACAGCCGAAACGGTCTTTCGCCATGACCAAGCGCCGCGACTACCCCATCCAGATCGCTGGCAATCGTCTCGAAATCGTAACCGCTGTCCGGTTTGTCGCTCAGTCCATGCCCGCGCTGATCGAACGCTAGTAGATGGAAGCGTTCCGCCAGCGCAGGTATAATAAGGTGAAACATACGGTGTGTGGAAGCGAGGCCGTGCAGCAGCACCAGCGGCGGCTGTTCACGGCTGCCCCATTCTGCTACATGAAAATGCAGCCCATTCGCAAGCACATGGCTTGTAGGCATTCCCTATCCCTCCAAAATTTGCCAACGACAAAAGGGTAAGCTATAGTCTTGCTATGATAACGTCCGTTTTCTCCCCCACCTGTCGATGTCTGGCAAAGACATATCCGCCACTGCATTGAGTTCGTTGGTGTGGGTCTTCGTTGTGATCTTTCTCATGATGACCGACACGTCGAAATGATCCAACTCTGCGGTTGGCTCATTTTTATTTTAGGAAGGATCATGAAATGCTGCAACTACACGTCTTGAACTGCTGATTATAAAAGGAGTTTTAGTTGATGCGCCGCACACTTGCAATTCTGTTCATCTTCTTGACCAGTTTGTTTACGCTCTCCGCTGCTGCCCAAGATACGACGACCCTTCGCTGGTCGATCGAGGGCATCAGTGATGTCGTCTCGCTTGACCCAGCCCGCGCCACCGATGCCCAAGGGTTCATGGTTATTGGCCTGCTTCATGCCGGGTTGGTGCGTCTGAACGCCGACCTGCTGGTTGAGCCTGATCTGGCGGAAAGCTGGACGATCAGCGAGGATGGTCTGACTTATACCTTCACCCTGCGCGAGGGTGCAGCCTTCTCTGATGGAACGCCGATTACGTCGGCGGATGTCGTCTGGTCGCTCACCCATGCGCTCGATCCGAATACCGGTGCGTGGACAGGTCCCTATCTGCTGTCCAACATCGCTGGCTCTGCCGAACTGGTCGGCGGAGAAACGACGGAGCTTTCTGGCGTGACAGCGGTCGATGAGCGCACTGTGCAAATCACGGTTAAGCAGCCGTCCGCGTACTTTCTCAGCCAGCTTACCTTTGGCCCGTCCAAAATTATTTCGAGCGCCGCTGTCGAAGCCAATCCCGATAGCTGGGATCAGGCATCGGTGACGAGTGGCGCGTTCTCGGTGCAAGCGTGGAATCGCGGTCAGGGGTTAGTCTTAATCCCGAACCCGAATTACTGGCAGCCCGCCTCGCAAATCTCGCAGTTGGACATTGTGTTCAACCAGGACAGCGAAACTGCCTACCAGCTTTATCGCACGGGTGAACTGGATATCATGGGCGGCGCGCAGAACCCCATTCCGTCGGCGCGCGTCCCCGAGGTGCAAGATTCGCCGGATTTCCGCAGCACCAATGCCTTCAATGTGCGCTATGTCGCCTTCAACAATGAACTGGCGCCGTTCGATGATGTGCGCGTCCGCCAGGCGTTTGCGCACGCGACCGATCGTGAAACGCTGGCGAATATTGTGCTGGCGGGCACGGTTGTTCCCACCGACCGGATTCTGCCGCCGGGGATACCGGGTTCAGAAGTGGATGTAGAGGGGTTGGCATTTGACCCCGAACAGGCGCAGGCGCTGCTGGCGGAAGCAGGTGTTGACCCCGTTAGCCTTGAGATCACTCTGACTTACGGCGTTGAAGGTGATAACGAGCGCATTGTCACCGTGTTGCAGTCAATGTGGCAGGAAAACCTCGGCGTCACGGTCAATCTTGAACCGCTGGAACTCTCGACATTCAGCTCGCGCCTGAATGACACCTTCAACGACCCAGCCAACGGCTTGCAAGCCTATTTCAGCGTGTGGGGGACGATTTATCCCGATCCGCAATATTTTCTCTCGCAAATCCTCCAGACCGGCGTCGGCAACAACAACGGGCATTACTCCAACGCGGAATTTGACGCGCTGACCCAGGAAGCGGATGTGATCACCGACGCTGTTGACCAGCGGCTTGAACTCTATAACCAGGCGGAACAGATTGCGGTGACTGAAGTCGGCTGGCTGACGCTGTTCAACGGCCAGGTCAACGTGCTGGTACGCGACTGCGTGGAAGGCGTAGACGTAACCGGGCTGTTCTCAGCCTACGTCGTGCCAGATTTCTCGGCGCTGCGTGGCTGCCCCGCCGCTTAAGTGGCTCAGGGGAGGGCGCACAGTCCTCCCTACCCGCTGATGTTTGCCCTCATTCTGAAACGGCTAATTAGCCTTCCGTTTGTCATTCTGGCGGTCACCTTCCTGACCTTCATCGTCGGCTATTTTGCGCCCGGTGATCCGATCCTGAATCTGATGGGAAATCAGCGCGATCAAGCGATCTACGAACGGCTGCGAACGCTCTATGGGCTGGATTTACCCTGGCATGAACAATATCTGCGCTATGTGGTTGGGCTGCTCCAGGGCGACTTTGGCTTGTCATACCGCTTCGCGCAGCGCCCGGTTATCGACCTGATCCGCGATGGGCTGCCCGTGTCACTCCTGCTAGGGCTAAATGCCCTGCTGTTTAGCCTTGCCCTCGGCGTGCCGCTGGGGGTTCTGGCAGCCCTGCGTCATAACACCGTCATCGAGCGGGTGATTATGGCGCTGATTCTCGCCTTATACGCCGTGCCTAGCTTTGTCCTCATCCCTCTCCTGCAATGGCTGAACTATCAGGTCTATCTCGCGCGCGGATCAGCGCTCCCGGCGGCAGGTTGGGGGCGTCCCGAACACTGGATTATGCCGACGATTGTGCTGGCGGCAGCCAGCCTGGGGTACATTGCGCGGATCACCCGCGCGAGTATGCTCGAAACGCTTGGGCAGGACTACATCCGCACGGCGCAATCAAAAGGTTTACGGTGGTCGCGCATCCAGTGGGTGCATCTTTTCCGCAACGCTATCCTGCCGATCCTGACGGTGGTCGGCCCTGCGATTGCCTTTTTGGTCACGGGGGCATTCGTGATCGAAACGCTCTTTTCGATTCCGGGCATCGGTTTCCTCTCCGTTGAGGCTATCAGTCAGCGTGATTACCCGGTCATTCAGGGGACGACCGTGATTCTCGCGCTCGCCGTCGTGGTGATGAGCCTGATTACCGACTTGCTCTATGTTGTCTTCGATCCGCGTATCCGTGTAAACGCCTGACATGAACAGCGCTCACCTCGATGCTGGATTAACAGGGCAGCTAGACAAACAGTCGAAACCCCGAGGACTTCTCGTGCGGCTGCACCGCCACCGCGTGGCGCTGGTCTGTCTGCTGGGGCTGCTGGTCGTTATCGGTGCAGCCGCCTTTGGTCCCATTTTTTACCCTCAAAGCGCCATCCGCCTCGATTATGCAGCGATTAACGCGCTCCCCTCCGCTGCTCATCCCCTGGGCACAGACAATCTCGGACGGGATACCCTCGCCCGGCTGCTGCTGGGCTTGCGAGTATCGCTGCTGGTGGCTTTGTATGTCGAGACGCTCAATGTGCTGTTCGGGGTCACGCTGGGGCTGCTGGCGGGCTATTTCGGCGGCTGGATCGATGTGATTGTCACCCGGTTGGCGGATATGCTATTCGCCTTTCCGGGGCTGCTGCTGGCGATTTTGATTGCGGCGGTCTTCGGTGAAGCGGTCACAGATCAGTTAGGCGGTGTGGGCAGGCTGCTGCTCGTTGCAGGCGCGCTCAGCGTCGTGTCCTGGCCGCTGATGGCGCGCTTTGTGCGCGCACAAACGCTGGTGATCCGGGAGCAGGAATACGTTACGGCGGCTGTTGCGGTGGGCGCAGGCACGGGACATGTTCTTCGGCTGCACATTCTGCCGCAGCTCTTGGGGCTGGTGATTACGAGCAGCACGCTGAATATCGCCAGTGTCGTCGTCAATGAGGCGGTCCTGAGCCTGCTTGGACTTGGTATCCAGCCGCCAGACCCCAGCATTGGCAAAATGATCACGGACGCAATTCCCTATCTTGAGTCGAACCCACTGCAGGTGTTCTTTCCCAGCTTCATGCTCGTGCTGATTGTGCTCCTCGTTTCGTTTCTCGGTGATGCGCTCCGAGATGTCTTTGACCCGACGAGTCGTTGACGGCTGATGGCTTCAGTCGTTTCCTCTTGATACTATGGCTCTTGCTGCGCTTTTTTCTGAGCAGTACACGCCTTACAAACCAAAGACGACCAGACGATCACTGTCTGCTACGAAACCATATTGTTGGAGCAGTTGCTCGAACATGGGCTGCATAACCGCATGGTCAGTCTCCCATTCCGTGCTGCACTGTCGGCACACCAGATGATGATGATGGTGTGGTTTTGGTCTACCCCCGACGTATCGACGTGACTCAACATGGCTTGAAAGCCGTCATGGTTGGAATGGCGTATCAAGCCCGTCAGATGGATGAAAAACTCTGTCTCCGTTTGCGCGTTTAAGAGCAAGTCCATCATTCCCATCACTTACCCCCAAATAACGTCCATCAATCGGGACTTCCGATTATAAGCCTGTTTCTCGTGGGTGGGTGGTCGTATCAACTATTGCTCAGGTTTATCAATCCCTTTCACGATCTGCCCGACGCGCGTCCAGTGCAGCCCAAGCAACTCACCGATTTCTCGGTAGCTCATGCCGCGATCACGCAGCAGCATGATTTGGTCGCGCAACACAGCTTTATTGGGATGACGATCATCCGTTGAAGTGGAGGACGCTACGGGAAGATCGAGCAGGTGCAGATGTCTAGTATTTGAAACGCTGTCCCTCATGTCCACCACACACGACGCTGATCACCCGATCAGCGTTTTTGATTGCCTGTGTCTTGCTCACCCGCCGCCCGCGCCTGATTCAACGCCAGCAGCCGCCCCAACAGGGCATCGTCGGACGGCACGTCGTCCCACCCATACGCCGCCAGCACCGCGCGATCCAAGTTGTCATGCAGCGCCGCCAAGCGCGGGGCAAATTCGACGGCGGATGCTTTCAATCCCTTCGCTTGCGCGCCCGCCCGCTGTGCGACCAGCGCGTTATACAGGTTGGTCAGCGTCCGATCTTTGATCTCACGCGGATTCACCTCACCCCCCGACCCCCTCTCCACTGCGTGGAGAGGGGGAACACAAGGCGAAGACTCCCCCTCTCCACGCAGTGGAGAGGGGGCTAGGGGGTGAGGTTGCTCTGGATTCAGCCACGTATTCCGTTCTTCATGCAGCATCTTGGCGGCAGCGCTGATCGCCTTGACGCGCGGATCGGCGGCATCCTCTTTGCCCGGCGCGAACGGGAACGGGAACGTCTCGAAGGTCGTGTCCTTGTTATAAACCGGATCATTGCCGACACCATGTGATCCACTTTGGCGTAACGTCCACATCTCATGAACGCGCGAATGCAAAACACCGAAGAAGTAATCGTCCGCGCGCGCGAAAACAATGAGGCGCGCGTCGGGACTGGCTTTCGCGTCTAACCACGTAAAGATACGATGTTTTGAAACCAATGGGGTGACGATGAAGCGCTGAAGCTCGGCGAGTTGCCGACGCATTCCCGGACGCGCTTCGACATGAATCCACCAGCGATTCTTGTAAGCAGCTCTACGGTTTTTCTGTCGTTCGGGGTAGACATGCTCTTTAAGATATTGGAAAGGGCGCTCATACGTTTGCGCTTTTTCAAGTGGCATATCGATTCCAAAATCGATGACCCATTGATTTCGCGGTCGTGCAACGATATCAGTTGCGTTAAAAGCCGGACGAACCACATCAGCGTTATCATTCCCATTCACATTGACAGCACTGAGCATGTGTTGTGCTAACGCGGCTGAAATATCGAACTTTCCGCCGCGAATCGTTCCCATAAAAGCGAGATTCCGATTTTCGATTTGCAGTTTGGATCGGGTGATATCGATGGTATTACGGAGATCAGCGTTGATATAGGTGACAGGCAGATCATCAAGCATATAATCCTTACGACTTCCGTCATCAAACCCGATGATAGCGACTCTGACATTGGCGCCATCTAAAACCCATTCCCGATCCGACCAGACATGGAAGATGCCACCACTTTGTTTGATGCGTTCTAAAACGGGACGGTTAGTCACTTGGCGAATAGAATTAGTCGCGAGTAACATCGCGGCTTTTGCTTTGCCCAATTCAATCTGCGCGCGCGCGCGTTCAAACCAATACGTGACTAAATCCGCGCCGCCCGGAACACGTCCATCATATACACGGCGCAAATCGGCTGTGTATTGATCGCCCAGTTCCGCGCGCACCTGATTCCCGCCTAAAAACGGCGGATTGCCGACGATCACATCAACGGGCTGCCAGTCCGGTTCGCGCGGCGTCCCGTCCGCGTCGTAGCTCAGGATCGCGTCCATCCGCCGGATGTTGGCGCTCAAATCGCTCAGGATCGGCTGTTGCGGGACGAAAAAGCCGTTGTCCTGCTGCCATTGCAGATAGCCGATCCAGACGACCACGCTGGCGAGCGCCTGGGCGATCTCGTTGACCTCCATGCCGTACAGTTGGCGCGGATGCACTTGGATCGTCTCTGCCGGTTTCAGCCCCGCCCACAGCGGCGACGTGATGATCTCTTTTTCGAGATCGAGCAAGCGCTGCAAGCTGATATACAAAAAGTTGCCGCTGCCGCACGCCGGATCGAGGACGGTGATCGTCCGCACCTGCCCCAAAATGCGGTCACGGATGGCGATCAGTTCGGCTTGGGCGGTATGTTTGGCGGCGGCGTGCGGCGCGGTCTGCCAGCGATCACGGATCGGGGCGGCTTCAGCTTGGGCGGCGTCCCACGCGCGGCGCAGCGGTTGCATCAGCACGGGTTCGACGATCAGCAGGATATCGGCGGGGCTGGTGTAGTGCGCGCCGAGCTGCGCACGCTTCTGCACGTCGAGCGTGCGCTCGAAGATCGTGCCGAAGATCGTGGGTTCGACGTGCGCCCAATTGCGATCCGTGGCGCGGTTGAGCGCGCCGAGCGCGCTGCTGCCCAACCGGAACACATCGTCGTCCGTCCCCGTGAACATCGAACCGTTGAAGTAGGGGATATCGAGCAAATGGAAATTGCCGCCCGTCGCCATCTGTTTGAACAACGCGCGCACATACTGCGGGAACAACGCGCGCCCGTCGGAATGTGCCACCATGCCGCGCACGATTTCGGTCAGGATGCCATAGCTGGAGGCGGGGCGCTTGGGCAGCAACCCGATATCCTCGACGAACATGCCAAAGACCAACTGCGTCATGAAGCGGGCGACGCGCCCCGGTTCGCGCCGCCATTCGAGCGTATCATCGACCACATATTTGAACTCGGCGGCGACCGCCTCGGTGATTTGCAGCTTGTTCTGTTCCGGGTGAAAGCTGTGCGGATCAGCGAACATGCGGCGCAGCAGATCGCGCTTGGCGGGCTGATCGAGGTCGGTGTGCCGGAATTTGTGCGTGACGACGGGCGCATTGGTGAAATTGGTATGAATTTCCCAGTGTTCGATATCGCAGACGATCAACAGCGGCGGGTTGTTGAGGTTCTCGCGGTACTGCTGCAACTGCTGATAGGCTTCGCTCAGGTCTTTGTATTTGCCCTGCTGTTTGTATTCGATGGCGAAATGCCCGCGCAAGAACACATCTGCGAAGCCCTGTGCGCCGTTGGTCTTTTTCATGCCATACTCGAAGGCGTAATCGTCGCCCGCTGTGTCCACTTCCGCTGGCGTGGGCGCGCCGAATAGATGGCAGACATCGGCGAAATGTTGGGTATAGCTGGCGCGTTCGGACAGGATGGCGTTTTGCCAGCGGGCGATAAAGGCGTCGCTGGCGAGCGTCGGGGCATTCAGATTCATGATAAAAATCGAGACCTAAGCCGACATGTGAGCGGATAGTATAGCGCAGACGGTGGCACGCACGCGAACGACTGGCTCAGCGCAGGGCAAACGCACCAAGATACAATGGAGCATTCACCCCACCCCCCGACCCCCACTTCATGGCGAGCGGGAAGGGGTGAAGTCTGCCCCTCGCCATGAGGGGGCTGGGGGGTGAGGTGAGCTGGTCAATTGAGACCTCGTAGCTTGATGCGTTTGTCCTGGGGCAGGGGGCTGTGACCCACTACAGCGGCTTATGGAGGACATGGATCAAGCTGATGCGCGCGTTGGGTGATCGTTCCCGACCCAAGGCGTCGGTTTTTCCACATGACAACCACAAATTGGCACAGATTGTTTATAGATTGCTATAATGCGCGGCTGTTCTGGAGCGTATCACCGTTGCGATATTCCACGAAGGTCAACCCGGCGCGTTTGCTGCAACGCAATGTGCCGCCATAGGGGGCGGTGAAACTGCCAGACGTGGGCGAGACATCCTGATAATCGCGTCCAACCGCCACCGTCACATAGCCCAAATGCGGCTGTCTTTTATGCGTTGGATCAAAAGCAACGGCGCTTAATCCGCCTTGGGTCGGAATAAAAACTTCGACCCAAGCGTGCGATCCGCCCTCACCGAGCAGGTGACCAGAGACATAGCGCGCTGGTAAACTCGCCGCCCGGCAAATGGCAAGCATGAGGTGAGCATAGTCCTGACACAACCCTTGCCGACGTGCCAAAACGTCGGCGGCGCTGGTTTTCACAGTCGTGACGCCACTGGTATAGCGCATGGCTTCATACACCCAGTTGTTGATCTGCTGGGCAAGATCGTGTTCTGTAGTCGCTGTGGAGCGCGCTTGACGCGCGATCAAAGCGATGTGATCATCCGGCATCGTCAACGGCGTAGGGTGTAAAAAATACGCCGCCTCGGCGGGCGAAATTGCCGGTCGATGGACATCATGCGCCGCGCACTCGACGTTCATGTGCGCTTCAAACGAAACCACGCGATCCGCCTCCGACACTTCCAATTCCAGAACACGATTGCCGAAGCGGTCGACCGCTTGGCGCATCGACACTGGCGCTGGATTGATGGTCAATTGGTGATCGAGCAGGTGCTGGGTGCCATAATGGTCGGCGGGAATGATCACAAGGCGCTGTTTCAAATTATAGATGGGACCAGGATAGACATATTCAAAACGCTGATAAAATTGGCAGCGTGTCCGCCGAACGTTGTGCCAATCGACCATGCGATAATCGATAAATTCCGGCTGCCGCGACGGTGGACGCTGCGCGTTATGCATTGGGTTGGCTCGCTTCTATCGACAGCGGTTCGAGCTGCTGCTCCTCACCGACCTCAGCCGCCCAGACTTGGATGGTCTGCATCTGTGCGCTGCCATAAACCGTCGCCAGCGCGACATCGACGGCATCACGCCCGACGGCGATCACCACCCGTCCCGTGCGTGGGCGGTTGTGGCGCGCATCGAACGTGCGCCATGCCCCATCCATATAGACCTCAAACCAAGCGTGAAAATCCATGGGCGCCGGATCATAAGGCACGTTAATGTCGGGCAAATATCCAGAGACATAGCGGGCAGGGTAGTTCAACGCCCGACAGAACGAGATGCCCAGATGCGCAAAATCGCGGCACACCCCCCGCCGCTGTTGATAGGCGTCCCATCCGGTTGTGCTGGACGTGCTGCCCGCGCCGTAGGTGATATTGCTGTGCAGCCAATCGCAAATTGCCTGGACTTGGAGCCACCCCTCGTCGATCTGCCCAAAAAGCTGCCAGGCGTCGTCGATGAACAAATCGGCTGGGCAGTGGCGGCTGGGCAGCGTGTAAACCAACACCTCGTCGGGCAGGTTTTCGACTGGCGTTTTCAAGAGCGTGGGCAGGATGGGGTCAGCCGTGGGCGACACTGCGGCGATGGCATCGTAGACGATGGTCAGGCTGCCCACTGGGGCGATCAGCCGCCAGATGTGGTTGCCAAAGCCGTCGATATACTCATGCAGCGGCAGATGAGGAGAAACTGCCTTCTGTTCTTCAAGCACGCGATGGTGATACTCATGCTGTGGACGCAGCACGAGCATGATCGGGGTCGGGAAGCTGCTTTCGTACACGATTCTGCAACCGACATGAACGCGCATCGAGATTATGACCTTAATCGACCCATTACCCTGCATTCTATGTGCTTTAGTACACTTTCGCAATCGAGATTCATAAAGATGTCCGCTTGTTGACGATATCGCCGCAGTGCCGCCGCCCCATTCGGATTGTAGGTGGCATGACTGCTTCGTCACGGGGTCGTTTCAATCGGTCTATCCCCGGTTCAACTGCCAACCAGTTCTTGGTCTCGTTCTTCGAGCGGCGTTTCAACGAGATATTCAGGCGCTTCTTCCTCCATGTCCGCATGGGGTTGGATATCGCGCAGCATCAAGGCGACCAGCGCGGCGAGGCACAAAAACCCAATCACACCAAGCGTCGCGTTTAACTGAATGCCTTGAACGAACGCCTGTCGCGCCGCTTCGGTCAACGGCGTGCCGATTTCTGGCGGCAGGGCGGCGGCAACCGTCAATGCGCCAGCCAGGGTTTCCCGAATCGTATGCGCTGCTTCAGCCGACAAACTCGCTGGTATGGCAGCGATGATTAGGCTGCGATACACTGCAATCCCTAAACTACCCAGTACCGCCAATCCCAGCGCGCCGCCCAATTCCGCGCCTGTCTCTGCGAGTGCGGAGGCTGCGCCCGCACGTTCGGGCGGCGCGGCAGCAACAACCAGATCAACCGTCAACGCAAACGTAAAACCGAAGCCCAGTGACATCAACGTATTGCCAATGACGACGGACGCGAGCGAATTCATGCTAAGCTGTGTGAGCAGCGCAAGACCAACCGCCGCGACGATCAAGCCACCCGCAACGACGAAGGCAGGGCGCAAGCGACGGACAACCTTTGGCGCAAGATTCGACCCGATCACGAAGGCAACCGCACCCGGCACCGACCACATTCCTGCTTCCAACGGCGACAATCCAAGCACCAATTGCAAATACTGCGCGATGAAGAGAAACATGCCGAAGGCGAAGAAAATACCGAACGTATAGGTCGCCAACGAGGCAGCGAACGCCGTGATGCCGAACAGCCGCAGATCGATCAGCGGATCGGTGAGGGTGCGCTGGCGCTGGATAAAGAGGATGCCGATCACAATTCCCGAAACGGACGATATCAATGCCAGCGCCGTCAAGCCGTTCTCAGCCACTTGTTTCAAGCCGAAGATGACCAGCAGCACCGCCGCCAGTGACATGCCCGCACTAAGCAGATCGAAGCGTCCGGGATGGGGATCGCGGTATTCGGGCAGCAGCAGGGGAGCGGCGACCAACAGCACGCCCATCACTGGCACGCCGAGCAGGAACACCACGCCCCACGAAAAATTTTGCAACAAAAACCCGCCCACGACGGGTCCAATCGTGCTTCCAAGCGAGAAACCAGACACCCACACCCCGATTGCGACCGTGCGCTGTCTTGGATCGAGGAACATATTGCGGATCAAGGACATGGTAGAGGGCATCAACGTCGCGCCAGCCACACCCAGCAGCGCGCGGGCAGCGATCAGCATTCCGGCGCTGGTCGAGAATGCCGCCAGTATTGACGCGAAGCCAAAGGCAGCCGCGCCAGCCATCAGCAGTTTACGCCGACCAATTCGATCACCCAGCGTTCCCATGGTGACGAGCGAACCCGCGATCATGAAGCCGTAAATGTCGGTGATCCACAGCAGTTGTGAGCCGCTGGGTTGAAGGTCGGCGCTGAGCGCCGGAACGGCAAGGTGCAGAACCGATCCATCAATTGCGATCAGCAGTGTCGGCAGCATGAGGACGGCAAGTCCAATCCAGTCGCGCCGCCCTGCACGAGGCGCGGTTGTTGCATTCATAGCGGTTTTCTCTTTTCAATGGTGATCGACGGGGAAAGTTGTATGGTTATTTGAGATCGTTCAGGCTTCAGGATGCACACACGTTCTATAAAATATGCCTTCCCCGTTAAAATGTCAAGCGTCATGGTCTTAAGGCTAAGACGCGGTGTGAGGGTGATGTATTTCAAAGTTGGTCTCTCATGAAACCATCGATGTTTTCGACTATCGCCGCCTTGATCAAATTGCGGCGGTGAGATAATTCTGCGAATGGCAAAGAGCGGGACGAATGGTAACTGCTCAGGGGTTATAGGCAAAGGGGAAGAAATGCGCTGTAAAGTTGGAGTATGAATGATAAACGCGAACCAGCATCCGCTGAAACGGGCAATCTCACCGTTGTCGAGAAAGCGAACATACACGGCATGGATGCCGATGCTGTAGCGATAGTCGGCGCTGTCACACAGTGGATAATGGCTGACGATGCCCTTGCGATGTGATTAACCGTATCCAATCCGATAATGTGACCGAGCGTAGCGCGCTTGGATAACTTAACGTGATGAAAATTCTGACGATTGCAGTTCAACAACATTGACTCTCCTGTATATAGGGCAACAGTTCTTCCCGACAAATCGGCAAACTCCGAATGCTCATCCCGTCCAGGCTGATGAAGCTGGCGAAGGTGCGAATCGGCTGGCGGCGGGACGAGCGCGACCTTGTGGGCGATTACGGGCGCGGGACACGGCGGCGATGTGCAGTGAGCAGCGGAGAATACGCGCGGCGCGTAGTGGCATTCATGGATGCCGCGCTGCGCTGAAAGACCGAAAAAGATTCAACGCACAGATAGACAGAGCGAAGGAGAGAACGCAGAGAGAAGTCTAATCGCTTTTTGTAGTCCGCTTTGAAAGTCGCAGATTGCTCACGCTGGCTCTTGGGGGCGGGCTTTTTCAGCCCATCGCTGCTCGGCGGCTTGCTTGCTGTTGCCGCTGTGCTTGGCAAGCTGCGCTTCTAGGTACTCGATGCGTGCTGTCAGCCGCTCGATGAGTCCCTGCTGCTCTCGGATTAGGGCTAGGCATTGTACTTCGCGTGCGCTATTCATGCCCCAACTTTATAGCTCATTTCTTCCCCTTTGCCTATACCCCCTGAGCAGTTACAAAGTACCGCTCTATGCGGGCTTGTTATGGGTCACTGTGATGGTGATGTTTCCCTTTTTGTGTCCGGTTTCGACATATTCATGCGCCTCGACCATCTGTTCCAATGAATAGCGTCGATCAATGACCGCTTTTATCTTCCCCGCTTCAATCAGCTCTTTGAGGAACGTCAAATCTTCACTCTTTTCGCTGGTTGCGCTAATGACGATTTTCTTGCGGCTCGACTTTGAAATCCATGCCCCGCGAACCATGTGCAACAGACCTGGGTTCGCTAAAAGATAACGTCCGTTTTGATTTAACCGGCTCAAGCTGCGTGAAAACGAACTCTTGCCCGGTATATCAAAAATAACATCGTAGGTCACACCGTTTTGGGTGAAATCCGCTTGCGTGTAATCAATCACGTGGTCGGCACCAATCGAGCGCAGCATGTCCAGTTTCTGCGTGCTGTCCACGCATGTCACGTCAGCGCCGAACAGCTTGGCAAGCTGTACGGCATAGGTACCGATAGTTCCGCCCGCCCCAATAATCAGCACTTTTTCGCCGTGCTGAATCTTTGCGCTGCGCATGAAATGCAAGGCAATCATTCCCCCCACTGGAACGGCGGCAGCTTCCTCATAGGTCATATTGGACGGTTTGACTGCCAACAGCCCATCTTCAGAGTCTTGAGCGGTTTCGGGCAGGCAGGTGTATTGTGCGTAAGCGCCGAAACTCATCCCGGTCGATGCAAAAATTTGGTCGCCTTTGCTAAATCGGTTGACATCTTTCCCGACTGCTTCCACTTCTCCGGCGAGTTCTTGCCCCAGTATGGTTTTTCTTGGCTTTCTGACGCCCATATAAAGGCGCATCGGCAGCCAAATGAACCACAACATTTTGAAACTCCGAATTTCACAGTCCCCGGCGGTGACGGTTGCGGCATGGATGCGGATCAGGACTTCGTTGTCCTTGGGGGTCGGCTTGGCGACCTCTTGGAGTTGAAGCACGTCCGGCGATCCGTATTGGGTGCAGATAATGGCTTTCATGCAGTTCCTCTAAAGTGGCTGTGACGAGGTGAAGGGTAGTCGTCCATCAAGAAAGTCAGCAAGATGATCTCACCCCCCAACCCCCTCTCTCAGGGGAGGACATGTTTGGTTTTCTCCCTCATTAACCTCACCCCCCAGCCCCCTCTCCACGCAGTGGAGAGGGGGTCAGGGGGTGAGGTTCTTGAAAAGGTGTCCTCTCCTCAGCCGTACCAGAGAGGGGGAGCAGGACGGCTCATGACGGACGCGAGCGTCATGTCTCCACAACGCGGAGAGGGAATTTGGGGGAGGTGAATAACTTTCGTGATTCACTGAATTTGAGGTGGCTCATGGCGACCGATTTTGTTATTGCCCCACAGTGACGACGACTTTTCCTTGAGCGTTTCCCGCTTCAAGATACCGGAACGCCTCAGCCATCTCGCTTAAGGGATAACATCTATCGATCACAGGGATTACTTTTCCAGCTTCGACAAGCGTTTTTATGAACGTCAAATCCTCGACGTTTGGTTTCGCCATCAAGCTGCCGAATTTCTCACTTCCGGTCATTGAAACCAATGGGCCTTGAAGCATCGCTTGGAATATGCGCGCGGTCGAACCGCCCGCCAAGACATAAACGCCCTTGGGACTCAAGATGCGCTTATAGTCGAAAAACGAGCGATAGGACGCCACATCGAGGATGAGGTCATACCGCTGTCCATTTCGGGTGACATCTTGCTGCTTGTAATCAATGACATGATCCGCGCCAATCGAGCGCACCCGGTCCACTTTCTTCGTGCTGCATACCGCCGTCACTTCAGCCCCGAAGGCTTTGGCAATCTGCACTGCAAACGTGCCGACGCCACCAGAGGCACCATTGATCAGCACCTTTTGTCCAGATTGAATGTTTCCTTTATCACGCAGACCTTGCAAGGCGGTGTTTCCCGCGAGGGGGATGGCGGCGGCTGACTCGAATGTCAGATTGGTCGGTTTCAGCACCAACGCCGTTTCAGGGACAGCGACGTACTCTGCATAAGCGCCCCAACCACATTCGCTTAAATCCCCGAATACTTCATCACCGGGCTTAAACTGCTTGACGCTGCTGCCGACGGCTTCAATCCGTCCCGCGAAATCAGCACCGGGGATCGTCTTTTTTGGCTTTGTCAGCCCCCCGATCATCAGACGGACTAAGAACGGGTTACCGCTCACGATATGTAGTTCGGCTGCATTTAAGGATGTTGCCCGAACCTTGACCAGCACTTCATTGTCTTTAGGGATCGGTTTTGCGACCTCTGTGAGATGAAGAACATCCGCTGATCCGTATTCTGTGTAAACGATTGCTTTCATGATCTTGTCTCCAAGACTGCTTTGATCCGGTCACCTTCACGATCATCGATGCTCAAAGGTCGCCAAATGAGCGTAACAACTGATTTCAATTTATGGCTTGTCATCCGAGTCATCTGCCTGTCTGGGTGTAACGCAAATGACCGACACCAATGACATTCCTAAATCACGCACTTTTCTGAGCAATCCATGCAACGCAGACTGATCGACCACTTGTCCGGTCAAAAGCGTATTGCCGCCGTCTTCAAGCGTGATGGTTAGTCCCTCAAACCAGTCAGTCCATTGAGAACCCAAATGACCCTTGATCCTGATTTGATAAACCTTTGCTTCACTAGCATCTGTTTCTGGCTTGCGTTTGTTTGACATTATCCTGTGCTTGCGGTGAATGATGACAACCGTCTGCGCCACTTGCTCGATGTACAAGTAGCATAGCGACAAGCGGGGATTGAGGGATAGCTACTAAAGTAGGGTTTAGGGGATGGTTGCGAGGGTCGGCGCTGGTGTGTGGGCTGGTCGGGGGTAGGTTGAAGGTGGGGTAAAATAGGAGATGTTGAGGGAAGAATTATGAGCCAACAAGCGAACGCTCTCCTAAACAATGCCCCACCTAAACCCTTGTGCGCTTCCAAAAGCGGGCGATCACTGCTTTTTTTCAGCAGGATTTGCTGCGCCCTGCATGGTCGTTTCCCTCATTCTACGGCTGTCTTCGCGCGAAAAACACTTCATTTCCCCCTCATCCCCACTTCCAAAAAGATGTGGGTAATGCATAGCCGTACCGGAGAGGGGGTCAGGGGGTGAGGTGAATTCTTCAATTGAGACCTCGTATCTTGATGCAATAGCCCTGAATAGGGTATCGACCTATAGCGACTAAAATATCGTTTTGGGGTATTGTTTTGTAGTTTCTGAGAGGGAATGAAATCGTTGGGTTTTTATACCGATTGGCGTTTCGGCTTCAACAGACCCATCTCGCGGGCGCGTGCCACCGCTTCGGTGCGCCGTTGGACGTGGAGTTTGTCGAAAATCATGCGATTATGCCCTTTGACCGTACTCAGGGCGAGGAAAAGCCGCTCGCTAATCTGATGATTCGAGAGTCCTTGCGCGACAAGTTCAAGAACTTCCAACTCGCGTTGGCTCAATGGGTCGATAAGGGATTGGGCAGGGGGTAAATCAGATTTTTCTTCGCTCGTCCGCCGTTCCGCTTCAAAGACAGCCAGCAGCTTGCCGATATACTCCGGCATGATTCCACGAGCAACCGCTTCGGACAGGAGCTGCGCCATCGGCACGCCTTCGTCGATAAACATACGGATGAAGTCGCTCGGTTCTGCCAGCGTCAGCGCGTCGCCCAAAAGGTACGCCGCCTTGTGCTTTTCGCCCTGCGCCGCGTAAGCGAGCGCCTGTACAACCATCACATTGAGGCGTTCATCCGCCCAACCTTTTGCCTCCACCTGTTGGCGCAGTGGCTCCAACACGGCGAGGGCTGCGGATGCGTCTCCCTGCGCGAGGTATACGCGGGCTTGGCTGATCGGGAGGTCGTGCGTCTGAGCCAGATGAGCCGCTGCCGCCAGATTACCCTGCCGAAGCAGCGTCAGCACTTGCAAGGCAGCAACTTCAGGCATCCGATATACGAAATGATGCTGGCGCACGAACTGACTCGTCTCCGCTAAAATAGCGGCGGCGTCAGCCATATCCCCCTGAGCAAGTTTGAGTTGAGCGAGAAAAATCTGGCTGGCGACGAATCTGTCCGTATTTTCGAGCTGCCGCGCCAGTTGGAGGCTCTGCTGGGCGTGTTGTTGGGCGGCGTCCATGTCGTTCCATTGGTAGAAGATACGTGCCAAGCCAAGATGCGCCTCGCAGGCAACGGGCAGCGGCGGATCACCCGTCAGTTGTAGGACACGCCAATAGCTCTGGGCGGCGAGATGAAGCTGGTTCTCTAGTCCTTGGATTTTGCCCAAGCCGATTGTCGCCATAATCGTGATGATGGAATGCCCAATCATCTGGCTGGTCGAGATGGCTTCGGTATAGGTGCGGCTGGCTGCGGCGCGGTCTCCCTGAAGGTGATAGGCGTACCCCAGCGTCCAGATCGTCGCCGTGCGGACAGGCAAGTTATGGGGATGCAGATACGCCAACGCGCGATGTGACTGGGTGATGATGGTGTCTAATTCGTGCTGAATGACCGCCAAAGTCGCCCGTATGGATGCAATGTGTCCAACCAAGTCGCGGGTCTTGTCGTCCAGATCGACGCCTTGTAGGGCTGTTTCCGCAGCTTGTAATTTTGGCTCGACGTTGGTCACTTGGCTGGCGAACAATAATGCCGAGGCATACATCACCCACAACGCGGGTCTTGCATCAAGTTCCGTCGTTGGCAGCGATTCCAACCACTTCAGTACCGGAGCCACCACGCCGCGAAAGAAAAGGGGCATCCCCTTGCCTTCAACCAGGCGCGCCGCGCGATCAACATCATTGGCAGCAACCGCGTGGTGAAACGCTTCCATCTCCAATCCATTGTCTTCGTACCATTGGCTGGCACGTCGGTGTAATTCGCCCTTCTCGCTCCCTTTATCCCCCGACGAGGACGTGATCTGATGCAAGCGCTGGCGCAGCAAATCTGCAAAGAGATGATGATAGCGATACCAACGCCGTTCGTTGTCAAGGGGGACGATAAACAGGTTGGCGTGTTCGAGATCGGCGAGGGTTGCTTCGCCCGTTGCCGAAGGATTCAGCAGAACGGCATCACAAAGCGACCCACATAGACGGTCGAGGATCGACGTGCGCAGCAGAAACGTCTGGACGCTTTCTGGCTGCCGTTGTAGCACTTCTTCTACCAGATAATCCAGCACGAAATGATGGTTACCCGTGAACGTTTTAATGAAGCTGGTAGCGTCTTGATTGCCTTGCAATGAAATTGCGGCGAGTTGCAGTCCGGCAATCCAACCTTCGGTGCGGGTTTCCAGCGCAGCGATGTCGTCGGCTGATAGGTTGAGACCCATCACGTGGTTGAGAAATTCGGCGGCTTCGGAGGGCGTAAAGCGCAAGTCTGTGACGCGCAGTTCGGTCAATTGGTTTCGTGCGCGCAGCCGGGCAAAGGGGAGACGGGGATCCTCGCGCGTGGCAATGACGATGTGCAACTGAGGCGGCAGGTGTTCGATGAGAAAGGTAAGGGCATCGTCAACGGGTTTGGCATCAATCACATGGTAGTCATCAAGCACGAGGACGAACGGGTTTGGGATGGTGATGATTTCATTGAGCAGGGACGTCAAAATCGCTTCTGCTGGCGGGGGCTGAGGCGAATGGAGCGCAGCCAACACCCCCGCGCCAATATTCGGCGCAATCGTCTGTAACGCAGCGACGAGATAAGTTAGAAAGCGGGTGGGGTTGTTGTCCGCTTCTTCGAGCGAGAGCCACGCGCCCGGTCGCTCGCAAACGGCGACCCATTCGCTGATCAACGTGGTTTTGCCAAAGCCCGCAGGGGCAGAGATGAGTGTTAGTTTGTGGTGCAGACCCTCGTTCAGCCGCTCGCTCAGGCGTGAGCGGCGGACAACTTGCGGTCGAGCAGCAGGAATAAAAAGTTTAGTGGCTAAAATTGGCGTAAACATGAGTTTAATTGTAACAACTTCAGCACGCTTTCGTCAACGGCAACGCATCAGCGCGTCAGGCAATCGCGTTCTAGCAATTCGTGACAAAAATGAACGCTTCTAGCCCATTGTGACACATAAAATACTGTCAGTAACGGTCATGATGAATTTTTAGAGCCGCATGGTTTTAGGGTCTGTCTGCAAACGCTGAAACCTCACCCCCCAACCCGCTCTCCGGTATGCAGCGGGGTTGAGGTCGAACAAAACAAGCGAAAATCGAGTTTGCAGACACGCTCTAGAACGCGATTGCCCTGATCAGCGCATCGGGGTAATCGCTTCAAATTTCGTTAGAGGCTCAAGCATGTGATTTTAGGTTTTGTAGGGGCGGTTCGTGAACCCCCTGTGACGACGGACGCATCCCGATGCGCCCCTACGATAGGGTTCGCACCCTCATGAACCTGTTGTCAATTTTGATGCGATAGCCCTGAACAGCCCGCTATTCGTCGTTGAAGTTTTCGTAGAGCGAGGCAACGCGCACCGACTGACCATCTTGACTGGCAGAGCGGTACGCTGCATCGAGCAATTCGACCGAATATAAACCGACGGTTCGACCCGGCGCTGAATTTGTGCCGACTCCCAACAGCAAATCGACGAAATGCTGTGACGATTTCTGACCAAGATTCAGAACCCCGTCCAACTGAAGGAATTCTTCTTTCCCCGTGTGCTGGCGGACGTACAACTGCCCCGCGGACAGGTCAACGCGCAAACGACCTTTACTCCCGTGCAGGTGAACTTCGAGGACGCCGCGATCTCCAGCACCAATATTGCCGGTACTGCCAATCGTGGCGACAGCGCCGTTTTCCATACGCACCGCAAACGCATCGGCGATATCAACGCGCGTATCAAGCTTGTTCATGAAGGCGGATACGCTTTCAGCCCGCAGGTCGTCCGCCAGCGCGAACATCATCCCGGTCGAGTGGGTCACCTGCAAGTGTCCCTGTCCGCCACCCGCCACTGATGGATCGCTGTAGGTATTTTTGCCGGGTAGGACGACCGGGTACGGCAAAACTTGCCGATACGCATCGGGATTGCCGCGCAACAGCTCGACGGTCATGGATGACATACTGCAGGTGATGTATTCGATATCCCCCACCAAGCCGTCTTCAATGCGTTTGCGCGCTTCTTGGAACAGCGGCACGTAGGGATAGAAGTAACCGACGACGAGTTGAAGCCCACGCTTGTCCGCCAATTCGATGAGATGGCGCGCATGAGGCGCAACCAGCGTCATCGGCTTTTCGATCAGCAGGTGCAGACCGCTTTCTAGCACCGCACGCCCAACATCGTAATGATACCGATGCGGGACGGCAACAATCGCCCCCATCAAATCGGGACAGGCAGCCAGCGCGTCGGATAAGCTGCTAAATGCGTTGGCAATGCCATAGGCGCTGGCGGCAACGTGCAGCGCGGTCGAGTCGGAGTCGATCAGCACCACTTCGACCTTATCTTGCTCCTTCAAGCCGGGGATGTGTGCGGTTGTCGCCCACCAACCCGTGCCGATGACGGCAATTTTCGCTTGTGCTGCCATGGGTGTCGCCTTTCTGGTCGAGTAGTCCAGTCCATCAAGCCGGTAAACCAAGATAGAGACCGCACCGCCCCCTCGACTCCCTCAGCCGTGCCAGCGGGAGAAAAACGCGCTGCATCGTCCCTCTCTAGGTGGCTGAGGGGTGAGGTGAATCAGGGAGAAAACCAAACATGTCCTCCCCTCAGCTCTAGGTGGAGAGGGGTTGGGGTGCGGTTGCTTTTAAGAACTTTCCTGTCGGACGGTTAGCCCGTACCGCCCTTGACGCTCCATACCGAGCCAGTTGTGTAGGTGTTGCGCTCCGATGTGAGCAGCTCAACCACCTCAGCGACTTCTTCAGCATCGGAATAACGCCCGATGGGTGTGCCGGGATTGGCTAGATGCTCGGCAGAGAAGCGCGGCACCACCATCTGCGTGAGCGCGCGTCCCGGCTCGACGCCATTCACAAACACACCCTGTTTGGGATAGGCATTGCCGAGCGAATTGATGAATGAAAAGACCGCGCCTTTCGAGACGCCATACGGCACGACGTGGGGCGCGCCGTGACGCGCGCCCGATGTAATCGTGACACAGCGCCCCCAACCGCGCGCCAGCATATGCGGAATGACCGCGTGATGGGCATAGAACACGCCGTAGACATTGATCCGCATCACCCGGTCGAAATCAGCGGCGGACTGTTCCAGAAACGAGACTTCTTTGCCGAGAATGCCGGCGCAGCACACCAAGATATCCAAGCGTCCAAACGCCTCCATCGTGATCGCTGCCAAGGCGTTCACGGCGGTTTCATCCGCGACATCGGTTGGCACAAACAGCGCCCGCTGACCGAGGGCTTCGATCTGCTTGACGACCTCCGCGCCATCGCCCACATCCGCGATCACAATGTCACGACCTTCTTCAGCAATCCGGAGCGCGCTCGCCGCGCCAATGCCGCGCGCGCCACCCGTGATCACGGCGACACGACGTTCTTTTGGGGCAGCAAATTGTAGGGTAGCCATCATCGTATCAATTTTTCCTTTTGAGCGATTACACGTATAAAATAGTAGCATATGGAACGCGCACGTTTTTGCTGGCTGATCGCGCCGCAATCTGAACGGAGTTTACTGTGATTATCGACAGTCATTGTCACGCTTGGACACAATGGCCCTACCAGCCCGCTGTCCCCGATCCTGAATCCCGTGCGTCGGTCGAGCAATTACTCCATGAAATGGATGTCAACGGTGTTGACCAAGCGCTGATCGTCTGCGCTGAAATCGACAACAACCCCGACAACAACCAATTCATCACCGAAGCCGTGCGGCGTTATCCGGCGCGATTGGCTCACGTTGTCGATATCGACAGTATGTGGAAGCCCACCTACCACCAGCCGGGCGCAGCTGCCCGACTGCACCGCGCCATCGAACGGTGGCAGCCAAACGGCTTCACCCATTATCTGAACGCCGCCGATGATGGCGCGTGGTGCAGCAGCCCGGACGGGCTGGCATTTTTCGCCGCCGCCGCCGATGCGCATCTGATCGCCAGCATTCATTGTCACCCGCATCAGCAACATGCCATTCGCACGGTGGCACAGCACTTTCCAGAACTGCCCATCCTCATCCACCATCTTGGACACCCGCGCGCGGGGGATTCTGCGCATCTGGACGCGATCCTTGCCTCAGCGCCATACGAGAACATCTTCATCAAAATCTCCGGCTTTTATTATGCAACCCAGTCGCCAGCCTGGGATTATCCGTATGCCGATGTGTTCCCGATTGTGCGCGCCATTTATGCGCAGTTTGGCGCGCGGCGCCTGTGTTGGGGATCAGATTATCCAGTGGCGCGCGGATTCATGACCTATCGACAGGCGCTCGAAGCATTCCGTACGCACTGTGATTTCATCCCGCCGGCTGAACGCGATGAAATCCTCGGCGGCACCATGCAGCGGCTGCTGCGCCCCGCTGATTAACCGAGCCGCAGCGGCAGGTCAAGCCAAGCCAGACCAATATCGCGCTGCATATGCCATGACAAGCCAACATCCTGCCGTTGATCGCCGACTCGTGCGTCGTCGCGTCCATCGTAGAACAGCGCCAACCGCGCGCCAATCTTGATCACCGATGGCAGTCCCACGATGCGCGGCGACCAATGGCAGTTATTGCGATCCAGCACCACCGCTTTGTCCTGCGCGTTCCAATGATTGAGATCGGACGACCAGTACACCCACACCGCGTCTGTGTATTCGACCACTGCGGGCGCTGCCGATGAACTGGATGCGAGCGGTTCAATGCCCACGTGATTGGTAAACAAAAACCACTGTTGGCTTTCTGGCTCAAAATACAGCGAAGAATTCTCGATCTGTTCGTCCAAGCTCAGGATCGGTTCGGGATCAGGCGTCCACGTTGCATTAAGATCGCGCGTGCGGGCGATAGCGAGTGTCCGCTTGATACTGCCGCCTTCGGTGGTCGAGGCGCTGAAGAATTGCAGATATTCGTCGCCTTGTTTGATGATATGTCCGGGACTGGCGGTGTCTTGAAAATAACTGCCGGGCTTGAGCCGAAAAGGGACGACATCGTATTGTTTGTGCCACGGTCCCGCCGCCGAGTCGCCGCGCGCTTTCATCGTTAAATAGGGGAATGCGGGAATGCGATCTGGCGCTGGTGAGGTGTTGGGCGTCCCCAGATAAAACATGTGCCACTGGCTGCCGTCATAATAGGTTGATCCGTAACTGGAGGAACGAGCATCGTCCGTGCCGGGCGCGCCCATCTGAAGCCTTGCCCCCTGTTTCGTCCAGTTCACACCGTCTGGGCTGGTCGCCAATACACACAGCCATCCCTGTTCCCCACCACCATCATAGTGCAGATAGTACATGCCGTCGGCTTCGAATACCCATGGATCACGCGCGCCATATAGATCGCTGCCATCGGGCGCATCGCCGTACTTGAGGACGATGCCGTGATCGTGGGCGGGCAGTCTGCGCGTCGCCATGGGGCGTCCATCGGGGTAATCAGGTGTCCAAGTCATCGCTTCGCTCTTTCTCGGTATTCATCGAATCAATCGCGTTCGCAGCGCGGGCTAGGCTTTCACCGCGCCCGCCGTGATGCCGCGCACGTAGTAGCGCATCCCAAACATGAACAGGATGAGCAGCGGGATGGTGGCGACGACATATGCCGCCATGCGGGGACCCCAGTCGGTGATCCCAAACTGCGAGGTGAACTGCGTCAGCCCGACCGAGACGACCTGTAAATTTGGGCTGCTGATGGTCAGCAGGGGCCAGATAAAATCGTTATAGGTGGCGACGAGGTGCATAATCGCCAAGGTCGTGAGAATTGGAAAGGACAGCGGCACGGCAATCCGCGAGTAAAGCTGAAATTCGGACGCGCCATCGATTTTGCCAGAGTCGAAGATCTCTTGCGGCAAGGTGGCGAAAAAAGTGCGGCATAACAGCGTGCCAATGACCTGCCCGCCGGATGTCCACGGCAGAATCAACGCCCACGGCGTGTTGAGGATGCCCAGTTCCTTCACCAGCACAAACGATGGAATCAACGTCAGCACGCCGGGGATCATCAGCAGCGCCAGTACCCCAAGATACAGCGGTTCTTTGAACGGAAACTGATGGCGGGCAAAGGCATAACCCGTGAGCGACGACAGGATGACGACTGCCACCACCGAGATGGCAGAATAGGCGAGCGTATTGCGAATGTAGCCACTCATCACGCTGATGCCGCTCTCGTAATTCAGCCAGCGCACGGGGTTGGGCAGGCTCCAGAAGCGACCATAGATTTGCCCGTTATCCTTAAACGACATGACCAGCATCAACACGATAGGCACCAGGGTCACTAGCAGCAGTCCGATCAATACACCGATGATCAGGGTCTGGTCAAACTGCCGTCGCGCCTTCGCTCGTGTGGATGAGCTTGACGCCGCCGCGTCAAGGTTTTCATAAAGTCGTGTTGCCACCATCACCTCCACTTAACCGGGTATATATTCAGCCCGCGAGCGCAGCGCACGCAAGTTGAGCAGCGTTCCGCCGAGGATGGCGAAAAACAGCACCGCCCCCATCGCGGATGACAGCCCGAAATTGTTGAAGCGCGTTGCTTGATAATATAATTCTAAAGCGGGCGTATAGGTCGCATTGCCAGGTCCGCCTCCGGTTGTCAGGAAGATGCTCTGAAATTCCTGCAAACTGCCGATGAATGCCAAGATGGTGAGCAGCCGAATCTGTCCCATGATGAGCGGAATATCAATGCGCCAGAAGCGCATCCATGGGGTTGCACCATCGACCTTCGCGGCGTCCAATAGTTCGTCCGGGATAGCAACCAGACCCCCATAGAAAATGAGCAGCGCGAACGGGCTGACCCAAGGAAAGCCAATGGTGATGATAGCGGGCAGCGCCGTATTGCGGTCGCCCAACCAAGAGCGCGCAAGGTCGGTCAGTCCAAGCGCATTGAGGGTCTGATTGAGCAAACCAATATTGGGATCATAGATATTCACCCACAAAAGAATGGTGACGACACTTGGCAGTACCAAGGGGATGATGAACAACGTGCGCATGGTGTAGCTCACGATCCCGTTGCGAATGTGAAAGATCAATTCGGCAACCAACAGCGGGACTGCCAGTTTGATGAAGGCGGCAAACGCCAGAATGACCGCGTTGCGGATGCCGACAAAGAAATAGGGGCTGTTGGCGATATCTCGAAAGTTATCCAGCCCGACCCACTCTGTTTCAATGCCGGGAATCCACTTGGTGAAGGCGTGGTAAATGCCCGATGCTGCCGGATAGTAGTTGAACACCAACAGCAAGATGAGCGTGGGCAAGATCAGAAAATAGGCGACGCGGCTGCGCCACATGACCTGCAGGCGCTGTTTACTGGGACGACTGAGAACCTGCCAGAATTGGCGTCCACGGGTCGTTCGGCGCGTCCAAAGGGTGAAAACACCCAGCGCAACCACAACCGTACCCATGATGGTCATGAGTTCGAGTCGCTGTGAGTCTTGTTGGGCGGCAAAGTTCGCCGCGCTCGCTTCCATTTGGAGGATACGGACATTGCCATTGCGGTCGCCGTAGAGGAGAACGCTGCCATCGACCGCAATCGAAACGGAGGTGACCGACCGTTCAAGCACCTGCTGCTGCACGATATCCCCGTTCAGCGCGTCGAGGATGTAGATATTGCTATCGAGCGTGCCGATCAGAAGCTGCTGCCCGTCCCCAGAAATGTCTACGCGCAAACAGAAGTTGCGATCTCGCGCCGTACAGTTTGGAGCCTGTGGCGGTGTGTCTTGCCAGATCGTCGCGCCGTCTGCGCCATTGATGAGGGTAATCAACCCGTCAAGCGTCGCAATAATGCCGCGGGTCCCGTCTGGCGTCATCGCCACATCGATCACGTCGGCTGCATAGCGTACCTGCCAGTCAATATCACCCGACTCGGTGTAAGCGGTCAAGTATGCGTCCCGTGAACCGACCAGAATCCGCATGGACTCGTCACCGTAGATGTCTACCGTATCGGCAGTATCGAGGAGACGCTTCTGCCACAGAACCGTCCCGGTGACGCCATCCAACAAAATCAGATCACGATTTTCATCCGAGGCGATGACGCGGCTGCCATCTGCGGACATTGCCACATCAACAAAAATGCGCGATGAGCGATAACTCCACAGGGGTAAGCCCTGCGCGTCGAGCAGATAGACATGACGATCTTCGCTGGCGACTGCCGTCCGCGACCCATCGGCACTGGTGGCGACGCTCCAAACGGTGCTGTCTGGCTCAAATGTCCAGAGGACATTGCCGGCGTCGTCATAGGCATTCACGATGGCGTCGCGCGTGCCAACGACCCAGAGCGCCCCATCAGCAGAGAGCGCGGTGCCATAAACTGCGCCGCCCGGAACGACCTCTAGGCTGCCCTCTTGCGCGAACAGGCTTGCAGAACTCATGGCAAAAATGGATGATATGACCAGCACCACGAGGATAATACGAAGTGGATACCGCATGATTTTATTACACTCCTTATCGGGTGAACGCACAACGCGCCGGAGTCAAGCTGTCTTGGCTTAACCCCCAGGTCTATTGCATCAAGATACGAGGTCTCAATTGAAGAAATTCACCTCACCCCCTGACCCCCTCTCCACTGCGTAGAGAGGGGGAACGTTCGGCGCAGACTCCCCCCTCTCCGGTACGGAGAGAGGGTCAGTCGGTGAGGTGAATGAGACGTTGTATCTTCGTGCGATAGCCCTGGCTTAACCCCAGCGCCTCGATGTGCCGCCAATGACCTTTAAGCTGCCAGGTCGCCTACGTATTTTCCGGGCGACGAGACGGATCTTCGAGGTCTTCAGGAGTCAGGTTCTGATGTTCGAGAATGCCATCGAAATTGTCCATGAGGGACTGTTGATAGCTATCCAAGAATTCGTCAACGGTAATGTCACCGAGGAAATAGCTCTGCGCCAGATCGACCCACGCCCGTACCGACGGCTGATAGTCTGCGACACCGCGTGAGCGGTAAGTTCCAGCTGTATCTTTTTCGGTGTTGCCGATCAGACGGAGCGCATCGAAGCGGGCTTCGAGTTCAGGCGGAAGCGAGATGCCCTGAATGGTCGGCGGTCCATTGATCCCAACGCTGTCCGCGTTATTGGGGTCGAGGACGTTTTGCAGGTAGATGCCGTAGCCCTCTGGGCTGGTGACGAACATCATAAAGTCCACTTCGAGGTCGTTCTGCTGCTGCGATTTCGCCGGAATTGACCAGAAGCCGATATTGACTTCAATCGTTCGCGCTGGCGCATCGACGAATTCACCTTCCATCGATGGGTTGTTGAAGCTGCCAATTTCGAACACACTGGCGGCGAGGTCGCCTGCCGACGGCGTGGGGGTCGCGCCGCTGGCTTCGGCGCCGGTGTAGTTGTAAGTTCCTTCTGCCAAGTTGCGAATGTCGCGCTCAAAGCTGCTGATCAGCCATGCGCCGTCCAAACGGATCGCTGCCTGACCCGTCAGGAACAGCGGGTAAGCATCCGATGTGCCAATCCAACCCGGTGGCGCGCAGCGGGTGGCGAACTCGCCGAAGTTTTCGTACATCGCGCGCCATTCGGGCCCATTGACCGTCTGCAAACCGTCACGCAGCGCGATCATCTTGCGTACCGAATTGAACGTCACATTGATGTTGTCATCGTTGTGGTTGTCGGTCGGGTCATATGCCCAAACATCGTCGATGCCGTCGCGGAAGTTCCAGTCACCGGGTTGTGAGCGGACAAGCTCGGCTTCATCGCGGGTGAACTGGTCAGCATACATACGCGCCATCCAGCCGAAGCGGAATTCCCAGAATGAGCGGAAATCGCCTTCGATAGCGACTGGGATATAGCCAGCGGAGGTCAGCGAATCACACCAGCCCAAGAATTGATCCCACGTCGGCTGATTGTTGGGGGTCGCCGCAATCGCGTCAGCGTCAGCGAGGATGCCCGCCTGCTCAAATGCGGCACGGTTGTAGAACCACAGCACTTGGACGGTTTCCAAGTTGAGCAGGTACAGCTCGCCAGAGAGCGGATCGGACATATTTGCCAGCGCGCCCGCTTCAATCGAAGCGCGCCACGCTTCACCCGTATAGGGATTGGTCAAATCCAAATAGGAGCTGAGATCGAGGAAGGCTTTCTGATTGACCAGATCAGCGACCACGTTGCCGTTGACCAGTGACGGACGAACGTCGCCGCCTGCAAACTGCGTCCGAATCCAATCCTGATAACCCTCAGCCGGTCGCAGTTCCACGAGGCAATCGACATTGGGGTGGAGGGCTTCGTAGGCTTCGCACACTGCCGTCCAGGTTTGGGTATCGCGGCTCTGGAAGCTGACGACAATCTCACCGGAAAGATCATCCTGGGCGACGACCACAGAACTGACAAGTACGAGGGCAAGTAGGGTAATTAGCGTGAATCTAATTCGACCATGAAGCAAGCTTTTCATTTCTGTCTCCTTAATAGCGTTTTGCTGCTTAAATCTTTATACTTCGGTTTACATAGGCTGAGAATTGGAGCTGCGTCCGCCTTTCCAGATTTACATGGTTGCTTAGGTTACTCGTGTAAATTATAATGGATATCAATCGGAGGAGTCAACTTTTTGCCCTGAGCGGCTCTTGAGTCCATGCGGAGCGCCACGCTAAAATGGTGTTCATCCGCAATCGTGTCATCGTCACAACCGATTTCGAGCCTTGTCTTCGAGCGAATGTATCAGCAGCATTTCATGGTTGAAATTGATGATCAAACGTCCAACTCAAACCGATGTTGCCCGACTCGCCGGTGTTTCCAGAGCGACGGTTTCTTATGTCGTCAATGGACTGGCAGAAGCCACCCTTCCCATTACCAACGAAACGCGCAATCGTGTCCTCGAAGCGGTTAAAGAGCTTGGTTATCAGCCCGATGCGCGGGCGCAGTCGCTGCGCTCTGGGACGACCAATACCATTGGCTTGCTCATTCCCGACATGCAAAATCCGCATTACTGGGAGATTGCCAACGGCGTTGAACAGCAGTTGCAAACGGATTTGATGGATTTGCTGCTCGCCACGACCTCGCTCGATCCAGATCGGGAAGCGCATTTTATCGAGGCGCTCTCTCGTCGGCGCATCGATGGGTTGATCCTGCTGCTGACCTATCCTGAACGGGTGATGGCGCAGGTTGAAAAGCTGGCACGCAGTCGGATGCCACTGGTGATTGTTGGCTCACTGCCGCAGGACGCACAGGCAGCGAAGGCGCATGAATTATTTGACATGACCGCGCCGAACTACTACGACGGCGCGATCCAAGTGATGCGTCACCTGATCGGACTAGGACATCAACGCATCGGTCTCGTTTACGGCGTCGCCAATCCCTTTCTGGGTGCCGAGCGCCTCAAAGCGTATGCCGATGCGCTGGAGAGTGCCGGGTTGCAAGGCGATGAAACGTTGATTGCCCGCTGTGGCACGACCATCGAAGCCGGTTATCAAGCCGCGCACCGACTATTGGAACTCAACCCACGCCCGACAGCCATTGTGGTGATCAATGACATTTTGGCGATTGGCGCGCTGCATACGGCGACTTCACGCGGGCTGCGCGTTCCCGATGATGTATCGATTGCCAGCTTTGACGATATTGAAATTGCCGCTTACATCAACCCATCGCTGACGACTTCGCGCGTCAATGCTGAAGAGGTCGGGCGCACGGCGGCACGGCTGCTGCTGATGCGCATCCAAAATCCCTCGCTGCCACCGCAAAGTATTCGCATTCCCGTTCGCCTCATGGTTCGCGCTTCGACGGGGCGCGCGCCGTCGCCTTAATTCGTCCGTCCTGCCTGAGCATCCGGTGCAGCGCAATCACCCAATTGGCAGCCGTTTTCGGGTATCGGCTGTCATTTTACACGTGTAAGTAACCTGAGTTTTGGATCGGCTCTCAACCGTTCACCTCACCCCTCGACCCCCTCTCCGTACTAGCGCGTGTCTGCAAACTCGATTTTCGCGGGTTTTGTTCGACCTCACCCCCGCTCCGTACCGGATAAGGGGTCGGGGGGTGAGGTTGCTTTAAGAACTTTCTTGACGCGCTTAGTGCTGCGTGCTGCTCACGTTGACGAAACGCCACTTTATGCGGTATCGTTTTCATATTATCAAGCAAAGCCGTTTCATCGGAGACGCCGCCCATGTCCGACCGTCCGCACGATGCCCTGATCGCCCTGATCGCGCCATTGTTGATCACCCTAGAGGTGCGAAAAACCTTCGTCGCCAGCGCCTTTAGCTGGAACCCGTCGCTGATCACCCGCTTGAACTACGATCTCGATGCGCAGACGTTCAGCCTGCATCTGTGCCAGCGAATCGCGCCCGACAATGACGGCAAGCTGCTCGATGCGCTCCTTGTGGAGGTCGCGCGGCGCAAGGGTCATGACGCGCTCGCCACGCTCACGCCAGACTTGCCCCGACTCCGACAGTGGCTGAAAGGCGGCGCGCCCGATGCCATCGCGCCCAAACTGCGCGTGTTCCTGTCGTATGCGCGCGCCGACGATGCGGGCAGCGACCGCGCCGCCTATGCCGACCCCGCGCGCTCGTTCATGCGGCGGCTGTACGACGCGCTCACGGCGGATTACGATGTGTGGTGGGATTGGGAGTCGCTGCCATCGCGCGGCGAAACGTTCACCGCCGAGATCGAAGCCGCGATCCGCGCCCATGACCGTTTCATCTTGGTCGCCGCGCCGGGCGCGTGGGCGTCCGACTATGTGCGCGCCGAATGGGAGTGCGCGCTGCGCCTGTGCAAGCCGATCACGCTGATCCTGCGCGCGGGCGATCACGCCGCGCTGCCGTCGAAACTGCGCGATATCAACGCGCTCGATTTTCGGGCGCGTGACGACGTTGACGGGCTGCGCGCGCGGCTGCGCGACGAGACGCCGCTCGGTACGCCCATCGGCGTCCTCAAGGTGCTGCCCGACGCCTACATCGTCCGCGAACAGCCGTTCAATGCCGCGCGCGCTGCCCTGCTGACCGACGCGATTCAGGCGACGGTCGTCAGCACGACCGCCCAGAGCGCCACCGCCGTCTTTGGGCAGGGCGGCATCGGCAAAAGCACGCTGGCGGCGGCGCTGGCGTATGACTGTGCCATCCGGCGGCGCTTCCATGACGGCGTGATCTGGCTGCCGATTGGACAAACGCCCAGCATCCAGACGCGCTTGGGCGATATCGGCGCGGCATTGGGCGACGCGCGCGAGT
>Ga0163154_10000622_pt1 | contig 54968 bp, 40 predicted proteins | sample OliLakLV19MP9P1_FD_148649 | JGI IMG/M metagenome (GOLD analysis project Ga0163154, IMG submission 148649) | Freshwater microbial mat bacterial communities from Lake Vanda, McMurdo Dry Valleys, Antarctica - Oligotrophic Lake LV.19.MP9.P1 | ecosystem: Environmental > Aquatic > Freshwater > Lake >...
CGCGTTTTTTTTGTTATTTGTCCTTTTTTCATTTGTTTGGTTTAAAGGGTTAATAAAATATCTATGAAAGATACGGGTTTACGAACAAGCTACTAAAAGTAACATATGACCCGTTTTCTAACCTAAACACGACTATATCGTCTTTTACAGTTAAAAATGTCGCTTTCATTTCAACAATTTTATTCCACACGCTGTCAATCATCTCAAGCGTAGGAAAATACTTGAAAGACAACAAGTGCTTTTGTCCGTTTTGTTCGCACAAGTCCCATTCAACATCGTATTTGTGGGCATGTTGAATCTTCAACACTTCCCACGAATCGCTGTGTGCCTTGTCGGTCATTCCTCTGGTGTATCTTCCAAACGGAATCAAAACTTGGGTTATTGTGTTTGCCTTAGTGTTGTCATAATTTATTTCAATGACCCCATAAGGTTTTTTGTAGTGAAGTCCTCTAATGGTTATTTTTGGACAGGTTCTTTCTCCGTCCAACACCCATTTTGAACTTAATATGTTTGTCATTTTTTAATTGGTTTAAATGTAAATAAGCAGTTTACACTCTTGCTTAGGAGTTGTTTTAAACCTCTTTATAAAAGCGGTTTAAAACGTAATAGGTGAGGACAATACTATACTACCTATTACTGTATTTTCTCCAATTGTATAGTTGTGGGGCAAGTAAGTGGTAGCAATATTTAGCCACCGCCCAAGTGTCTTTTTTCCAATTGTATTTTTCTTTGTCAAGTAATCTTGAACAGAACTGAGCTACATAACAGGAGTTTTCCTCCCAATCAAAGCAGTTGTTTTCAATCTGCCAAGCTATTAAATCATAGCTTGAATGTGCATACAACCACGCGTATTGTTGCCCGTGTTCAATGAACGCTAAGTGGACATTTAACTTTCCATTTTCAAATCGCAATCGCCATTCATCACAAGGCACTGTTGTTAGGTTTTCTAATTCAATTATCATGTTTTTGTTTTTTGGGTTAAAAATTAATAAAATAGGGCTTACTTAAAAGCAAACCCTATCAGTTATCCTAACATTGCCTGACGAAGCATCACTGCTAAATCAGATTCAGACTCTGTTTCGTCTTTTCTGTCTTCAATTAGTTGGTTAAGCAACCTGACAGCTTGCACGTGAAATACATACATACTCAAAGAGCTATCAAACTCCTTTAACACGTCTTCAAGGGCTTCACAAAGAAGGCTTTGTTTTGCGGTTAAAGAGCGGTAGTCTATCTCATCAAGATATGCGTTTATCTCACCAATGGAGTGTTCAAACTCTTGGCAATAGTAGAAGTCTAACGCCATAGTTTTTAAACTCTCCTTTTCTGACTCAGCAATATCCCTTTGGTCAGTCTTTCTCCAGTAAAAGGCATCTTTTTCTTGTGCTATGTACTTATACACATCAGCACTTAACAAAGAATTGTACTCCACTGTAAAAGAGTCAATTAGTTCTTCAACAGACAACTTGAAATCTACTTTTACGCAGGCTTTGTAGCTGTTTATCACTAATCTTTCTTTTTCTATTTCCTCCTGCTTTTTTTCATTAGCGACATAGTCGTAATACAGCTGAGATAACTCAGTGTGAGACAGAACACCTTGTCCTTTATAACAATAAAAGACAACAACCCCTCCTAATTCTAAAGGAAGAGTGAGAAAGTTAGACAAAGAACTAACTGCAAGCAATATCCTTTCTGCTGAGTATGACACAGAACTACCTTTGTAGCTGTCTGGTAGTATCTCGTTAACAAAGGAGTAGTGCTTTTTAATATCCTCAATAGATTTCTCTAAAGATTCAATTATCAGCTCTTTTTGTGATTCTACACTGGCAAAAGTAGGCACAGTTTTAATAACTAATACCACTTTATCTTCTCCTAACAATTCAAGTTTGGTATTAACCACTTTGATTTGGGATTGATAGTTAGGTAAATAGATACTGCTCACTGCTTTTGCGTGAATCTCCTCTGTTGTTAAAGGAGTAGAAATCCTCATTTCAGCGTTGCCCATTGCATATACCGTAACAGTTTCACTATCAGCGTTAAACACTCTTTCTTTAGTGAATAAAGAAGGGTCAAGCTTGTAAACAAGCGCAACTACTGCCTCGTTAAAATACGTAACGTTAGTAAGAAAAGTAGCTCTTCCAATACTTGTTACTGTACCTGTTGTGTAGGAGAAATAACTCCCTTCAGAAGCAGCCGACACTTTCGTATCAAATGCTACCCTGTATGCTTTACAGCCTTTAGCTGCAACCACAACAACGGAACACAATTGCTCAGTTACTTGCTGAGTGTCTGTCATATACCCTAATTGGCTTAGAATAATAGACAGCTTTCTGTATCCCTCAAGGGCTTCTTGCTCCGCCATATAAAAAGTCATTGACTCTTTTGCTTGGCGTACTTCTTTGTTGTTCTTTTTAGCCACGATGCTGTCGTACAACTTTATATTGGCGTAAGAAGTAGACACAAACTTTGAAAAAAACTTGTTAGTTTTATCTTCGTCTGCTTTTTTGTCTATGACTGTTCCAAATTTAGTGTACGCCTCAATGGCAAGAAACTTTGCAACTTCTTTGGCGATGCCAAGTTCCATTGCATAATAGAGAATTAGAGCTTGGTTATACTCTAACATCGTCAATAGAGGAGCAATCCTTTTACCTTTTACAGTAAAACTATTGTTGCTTTCTATTACGTCATTTGCACGAAGCTCTTCAAGAACCTCGTTGTACTCCATTTGGTTATATGGAGTTATCAGATTTTCGTTATCTACACCTTGTGATAAAGTGTTAACAACAAACTCTCTTGCGTCCAACAAGTCAATGGCTCTTAATGGATACTGTTGACGAGAATCGTAAGAACCTATAAGAGTGTATTTGTAAGGCATAGAACCTTGTTCAAGTTGCATTCTTCCAATACGCCCAGCAGCTTGCGCCACCTCAGCTTTTGAAACGCTGTAAGTAGTCAATTGCTTGACTCCTTTAACGTTTACCATATGTCGTATTTGACCTAAGTCAATCACAGACTTTATCCATTTAGGATACGTTAAGCCTGTACGACCTATGTTAGTTGCAATGATAACAGCTTGTCCTTCTTTATGCTGGAGATAAGCCATACGGTCTTTACTGTCCATTTCACCGTGCATAAGATACACAGTTACTTTAGATGAAGCCTTAGTCGCATATGCTTCAACAATAGCTTGTACTTCAGCTATCTCCTTCTTTCCAGGACAGATAACTATGAAGTTGTACCCTTCTTCAAGTCTTGTATTGACAGTTGAAGTTAGGTTTTGAGAAGTTATCACACTCCCAAACACAGGCGAGCCTTCTACACTGAAGCTTGTAGTAGTAGCTTCCACTACATTACAGTTTAGATAAGAAGCAAACATTGTACCTTGCACAGTCGCAGACATAATCAAGACTTTACAGCCTAATTCTCTTGCTTTGTACAAGTTGATAATAGTGTTAAGCTCTAATTCGTGAGCTTCATCTATTACCACTAAAGTAGATGACATATCCTCTTTGCCTAATTTAGACGTGAGGATTCCTTCGGTCATATACACAACAGAAGCATTAGCATTGCTGCTTGTACCTCTTCCTGTGATATGCCCTATCATATCGGGTTGTCCACAGCCTTCAATAGCTGTAGCAGAGTTGCTTTCTGCTTGGCTAATGCGTGGCTGCGAGACATACACTTTGCTTATACCCTCTACGGCAGTCAGCAAGTGCAGTGGCAAGTATATGGTCTTACCTGTCCCTGTAGGACTTGTAAGAACACATCTGCCAACAGTGTTGAGCTGAGAGGCAATGCTCTCGGCATAACGAGCTATAGGCAGCTCTTTAAACCATTTTTTCTCCATTGTTTTATGTTTTTAAAGGTTTGTGAATAAGATTGGATTTGAACCAATTCTCCATAGGAGCAACCTTGCTTATTCAATAAAAGTAGGGGCTACAAGAAGCAACCCCTTATAACTAAAACATCTCTCTCCACTGTACGTGTTGAAAGACCGTTGTTTTGGTAACACTCCCGTCGGGGTTTACCAGCTCAACGGACTTTCTTTCGGTGGTTGACTGAATGCACACAAGAGAGGTATGTGCGTTTTTGTAGTGGGCATACAAGTTAGCCCACATTGTCAGGGTAGGCTCACCTGTGCAATAAAAGTGAGTTGCCTCTTCCATTATTGCTTCTGAGACTATCCTCAGAGCAAGCAACTGTATTTCTTCTAAAGTTGCTGTTGCTGAAATGGCTGACATTTGAGCTTGCAACTCAGGGTCTACCTCTTTCAAGGTAACAATTGAGTCTTCGTGGTCTTTGCCAAATTGCGAGTTAAATCCTTCAACTTGAGACTCTGTCAAAACGTGGCTAAACGCGACAAATAACTTCTTGTTTTTCATACTTTTATTTTTAAAGGTTTTAGCAACGATGCACCTTTATCCATTTGTTTCGCACACCCGTCCTGTGTGCTACATCTACCTCGTAGATGAGTTTATAAAGGGTTAGATACAACCTTTATAAACTGACTTTGCAAAGTTAGTGAAATAACTTCGCATTTGCAAACAAATTAAAAAGCCTTCCAATTAAATCGGAAGGCTTTTGGGTTAAAATGTTGCTAAGTAAGCTCTCCTTGCCACAGATTCATTCAAGTTTAACCATACGAGGTACTCCTCGTTGGTCATGTCTTGAATGAAGATATATTTTATGCAACTTCTTGCCCCACGAGAGCCATAATACGCTTCTTTTACTTCACTTGTGTCTTGTAGCCAATGGCTAAGGGGAGTCTCCTTAGATGTGGAGCAATTAAGCTCCAATAAATCACTGAGATACAATTTACCTATTGACCCACTTCTGCGAATTGGGTAATTTGTTTTTTTTGTTATTTGCCCTTTTTTTGACTTTGTCATACGTTTAAATTGTTTAAATTGTTAATAAAAAACAGTACGTTTAAAAAACTCTTATCAACAGTATGTCTTGGTTGATAAGAATTTTGAATTATTTTGTGAGGAGAAAATGACTGTTTGCTTGTGTTTTGTATAACACAAAACAGTCATTTGCCGCTAAGGCTGTCCCTGAATTGCTCCCTTTCTCCTCAATAAAATATTGGCGAGTTTCAAAGAACACAAGGGTATCTTCTCCTTCTTTTTGAAAGACTTGGAGCATTTGTCCTTTGTCAGTCCCTACTTGGTCTTCCCAATCCTTTCTACAAGATAAGCCCTCGTAGATATGTTGGTTTATGTGATGAAACTCACACGCCATTGGCAGTGTGATTTCTTTTCTGTTTACCAAAAATGTCTCTGGATTGATTTCAAAGGACACCTTGTATTCGTATGGACTACCCTCCGAGTAGTCGTCCTTTGCAGAAATCTCATACGGCTCTGAGTTACTCGCAAACCCAATAACTAGTTCGTCGTGATAGCTTACACTTGCCATTAAGTGCTTGCCGCCCTCAATGAGGGTCTCGCCTGTTATGGCGTTTTTTATTAAAATTTCCGTGAAGTTTGACATTGTTTTTGGATTTAGGGTTTAGGGTTTAGGGTTTAGGGTTTAGGGTTTAGGGTTTAGGCTACGATTAAGAAAAAGGCTCTTTAATTTAATTGTAGAACCCTTTTCTAATTTAATTTTAGCGCACTATACTATTGAAAACCTGCTGATGTACAGGTTTTCTTCTTGGTCTTGGTCTTCGTCTTCAAGAACCCATTCGTGGGCTATGGTTTTGATGCGTGGGAATCTTGCGATTCTTCCACACTCAACTCCAAAAACGTACAACTCAATAGTGCATTGAGCTGTCAAGTCTACTCTCAACCCACCATATTGGACGGCATACGCCCAGTTTATATTTGTTTCTAACAGAAACAAGGCAACCTCATATTGCACTTGTTCTGTGATTGGTGTGAACTTGTTAATCCCTCCATAAATGGAGTTTTTTAACTGTTCTACCATTTCTTCCTTTTCTTCTTGGTCAGCAGAGTTGTAATTTCTGCTGAATTCATAATTGTCCATAGTTTTTTGTTTTGTTTAATGGTTTAATAAAACAGGACTTACATCTTACGACTGCCTGTTGTTAGTTTTTAGATAGACTTCAGCATTTCTGCGAGTTTCTCTAACGTTTGAAGTCTTTCCGATACTACGGATTGAGCAGCGTAGATGACGGATTTCAACGCACTTGGCAGGGAGGTTACGGCATGAGGGGTCATGTCATAGTCCCCGAATAAAACACCAAGAGCAACCTCGTAAGGGAGCTTTGTAAAGTCTTCCCCTCCAAAACCGTTAAAGATGTTAGCCAAAGATACTCGCTCCATTTCTTCTCCATTGATTTTTGCAGAGGTTACTATTTCCCCTGAAACTATCCTTTCAGCAACCGTTTTGCAAACGAATGCAAAAAGGTTGAGTTCACCTCCATAACAATCACTGTCGTCTGCCAAATGGTTTTCAATAGCAACATTATTAATGGTTATTGTTGCTACTTCTACTACGCTGTACTTTTCCCCCCAAAAACTTGCTTGTGCGAGACTTGCAAGCATGGGTTGTCCGTTAGGGTTGAATAACCCCTCTATAATAGTTTGCGACAAAACTACATCACTGTTTATTGCCGCTTGTGTCTTGGTCTTTGCCATTAAAACAAAAGCTGTTGCTTCTGCTTCGGTGGGGAAGAAGTACTCATTTGTTTTTTGAGTACGTTGGTTTTTGATAGTGAACATTTTTTTACTTGTTTAAAAGGTTAATAAAACAGGACTTACATCTTGCGACTGCCTGTGTGTTAAATAGATTTTAGCATTTTTGCTAAATCTTCTAACGTTTGAAGTCTTTGCGATACTACTCTTTGAGCGGCGTAAAAGATTGATTCCAATGCGCTTTTCAATGCCATTGCTGGGTGAGATTTTGTTTTGTAATCTCCAAACAAAACCCCACAGGCAACGCTGTAAGGAAGCTTTGTGGGGTCTTCCTCCCCAAAGTCGTTAAAGATACTTATGAGCGAAACCCGCTCTTTTTCCTCTCCGTTCACTTGAACGGAAATGACACTCTCCCCCAATATTATCATTTCTTGAACTTTTTTTGAAATAAAATCAGAGAGCTTTCCCCCCAAAAATTCGCCACTGTCGTCCGCCAAGTCGTTGTCAATGGCAACTCCATTGATAAGCACCTTTGCACTTTCAATGACTTCGTATTTTTGCTCCAAAAACGAAGCTTTTTCAAGGAACGCCGACATTGGCTTTCCATTAGGGTGGAACACCCCTTGCACTATTTCACTCACGTCCCCTCTGTCAATGACAGATTGTGTTTTTTCTTTTGCCATTACGAGAAAAGCGGTAGCTTCTTCGGCAGTTGCAAAAAAATACTCGTTGGTCTTTCCTGACCGTTTGTTTTTTATACTAAACATAGTGTTTTTTTGTTTAAAAGGCTTAATAAAATAGCACGTTTATCTTAAACGTACAAATAAACACTAAAACCACGAGCAATCTTGGCTCTCTGGTTGCAACACCAAACTCACACACGGTGAGGAACTATGTGTGGTCTTAGGGTTTAAGGTAGGTTTGAGCCTATAACTTTCTTGCTGTTACACAAGCCTGCTCAAACAGGATTAAGTTTTGCTAAACTTACAAAATAACATTGGACAACTTTCATTTAGCTAAATGAAGGCTTATGTTGTCCCAATGCCTCTTATCGGTCAATTACAAAATGATAGATTCTAATTCTTGACCTTTTACAGTCCCCCGTTCATTACTCGGGCTATTTCGGAGAATAGCAAAAAACAGACGAGGCTTATGAAGCATTTTCGTGTCTGTCTTACTCCTTACTCAGTTCTAACGTATCTATCACAGTTAGAACATATATGCACACCTGTCTTACAGGATTCAACGCTTGCATAATGCGTTATTTATTTGTTTATGAGATAAAACAGGACTTACATCTTGCGAATGCCTGTTGTTACTTGATTTGGTGGGTTTTACACCACCCTGATTTTTTTATTGCCAAAAGGCGTAAGTAATCGGAAGAGTAGGGGTTGTCATATCCTGACGACCACTGGTCGTCATACCCTGAGGCCCAATGAGAGTTCCTCGTGAAAGAGAAACCCAATGCCAAACTCTTTAGAATCTTTAAATGTTCCTCTCTGTCAAAAGAGGTTATTACCTGTAAGCGGTCGCAATGCAGTGAGATTTCAGCCTCCAATTTGCTGGTGCAGGAGCTTCCTTTCCAGCTATGACCCCAGCTAATCATGCCACTCCATTTTTTAAATCGTTCCGCCCATTTCTTGCAGAACGGTTCCCAGCCAGTGGCTTTGGTCTTCCCAGAAACACAAACAGTCGTCCCCGACGATAGGTTGTACGTAATGGTAACCTTGTACCGCTCTTTGTTGCGGTATAAAGTTGCAATATGATATTCAATGTACGAGATTGAATTTCGTACATTGACAGTCGCTACGGGCGTTGCAAATAATTGGATTGCTATCATTTTTTGTTCTGCTTACTCAATGCAGAAACACTCTGTCTTTGTCCCGAACGGGAAACAGGTGTTAGCAGTTTCTCGTAAATTCTACGAGGAAGATTTAGAGTTTTCTCTCTTTTGTTATCTACCGTACAATAATCACAGCTCTCTGGTTGCAACACCAAACTCACACCCGGTGAGGAACTATACTATACACTGCAAAAATGCAACATCACACCTAAGCCGAAGCTCTCCCTTTAGATTTTTCAGGGATTAAGGTGCCAACCTCCTAAGAGGTATTTAAATACGTCTTTCTTGTTCTTTCACTGTCGCATTAACCCCCGTAGGAGAAAAGACGTTGCAACAGCGAGAGGTTTTTCCTCTATCAAAGCAGTTTATAGTCCTGCTTAGGACTTGCTCTTATCGGGGTTAATCCCAATAAGAGCTATGACCCCCTTTTCCATACGCTGCCATACGACAGCCGGGATTTCTTTTTATTGCAGCCCTTGAGGTCTTTGCAGGGCTTTTCTTTTTGGGACGACAAGCTTTTCTCCTGCCCATTGCTTGACGAGGGTGAAAGTCATTCTTGTCTTCCACAATCTCGTGGATTTTCATGATGTCTTGTGTTTTAAGGTTAAATAATGCACTTTTCTTGTTCTTTCACTGTCGCATTAACTTCCGTAGAAGAAAAAGTGCTGCAACAATTAGAGGTTTATTTCCCCTATCAAAGCAGTTTATAGTCCTGCTTAGGACTTTTGACGATTAATCCTACAGGGCTTTAACCCAGTACTCCATTGAACTTAACCATGTAACACACATCATTGGACTAAGTTCCTCCGCCAGCGATGTCCAATCAGGGGCATACTGATTGTCCCCTTTTGTGGGGTAGCCCAGTTGGGCATACCCGTACAAATATGTCCACATTTGAAGTCGCACGTCCTCAAAAGAGCAGTAAAGGTGGGTTGCCCCCACTTTTGTTGCCTCTTTCACGATTTCAAGAGCCAAAGCTTTCACTTGTACAAGTGCGAGCTTGGCACTTTCTGTGTCAAATCCTATCATGGTTGCAATTTCTGTACCCTCGTACCCTTGAGCATCTTCATGGTGGCAACCATTGATATGGCTGCCGTACTGTAAGCGGAACATGTCCTCTTGGCGAGGGGTCAATACAGTTTGAGACGCTACGAATAATATCTTTTTCATATTTTTATTTATTTAAGGTTTATTTTCTTGCGAACCACCGCTTGCTCTATGTTTCCATAGACTTGTGAGACTCTCGTATTCCGAAGAACTTAGAGGTAGTTGTAAAAGCCCCCCAGTTAATCGGAGGGCTTGTTGTTACTTTATTTGAGGAAGAATGTGTTTTCTACTACTTCGTCGCCGAAGTAATCTCGTTCGTCCCCTGTGTAAGGGACGGTTTTAGAGGTACAACCAATTGACGTTGTAGGAAACTTAATGTCCCCTAAATCCACTCCGCAAGTTGACAGCGAAACTACTCCGTTCTTTCCTATATACACGTTCAATTTGCCGAATTGAACAGCATACGCCCATTCTGGCGACGCTTTCAATAGGCAAAACGCTATTTCCCACTTGATGTCGTAGGATATTATGTCAAAATGTCCGTTTGCCATTTTCAGCGATTTGGCAAGGCTTTTAGCCATCTTGCCTCTTTCTGTAACTGTGCCGTATACGAAACGGCTTGTGTATACGTCTTTTTTTGAAACTTTCATAATACTTATTTATTTATTGAGTTTAATTTCTTGCGAACTACCGCTTGCATTACTTTTCAGTAACCTTGTGAGACTCCCATATCCTACTGGACTTAGGGGAAACCGATTGTATATGTACCTCAACGCCGAAATCCCAATGACGGATTCGTGTGAGAAACAAGAAATAGTTACATACTGTATGGGTATGTAGCTATTTCATTAGTTACGTGTACGGTTAAACACGTAACATATACCCTAAACTTTTAATTTAGGGTATTGTTTTTATTTTGGCACACTTGCCGTGTTTGCTAATTTAGCTTGTTCTTTTGCTAATTTAGCTTGTTCTTTTGCCTCATCTTTGGTTTTTTCTGTGTTGTTTTCTTTTGTAACCGCAATAGGGGCAATAAAGCCTCCTATTGCCCAAAATAGGCTCTTTGATGACTTTTCTTGCCACACTGTGTTCTCCCGTACAGTTGCAAGTTGTTCGTGGTAGCTAATACCAACCTTCATTAATGAAGGAATAGCGTTAGCAATGTTCAAATACTTTGTACCTGAACTTGTTGTAACCAAAACGGTCTCCATGTCGCATGTTACACCCTCTAATAGGGTAGCAACATTTTTGATTGAAACGTTGATAAGTTCGTTGCCTCTTGTGAAGCAACCAACCGTGAGTGAAAGTACTGCAACCGCAGTAAAATCACTCTTAACGAGCGCGTTGTTTGCAACCTCTATGGTAGCAATTGATAGTTTCTTTTCTATCAATTTTGTGTCATACGCATTGTCTACTTCACTGTGTGTGAAGTTAGATAAGACACTGCCTTCTAAGAGGTAGTGCCTTTTAATGGGTATGATAAACTCCGACGTGGCACGTAGTGCCAAATTAGAGGGTATTAATCTATCAACCATTGGTATAGGGCTATTTTGTAAACGGTTGCACGGTTGCAGTCGCATATAGCCAAAGGCAGGAGGGGTGAATAGACATCAGACTCAATACTCCTTCTTAAAAAAATATTTTTTTTGCTGGGGTCAGTTGTCATTTTGCCTTGTGTGTTAGTTTGCTGTGTGTTAGTTTTACTGTAGAGGGGGGTATTTGAGGGGGTGTTGTTTTATGTTTTTCTTTGGGTGGTTTCTTTGGCTATGGTATTATAGTTATAAGCTCTATCAAGGGGCAAGCCCCTTAAAAAGTTGTTTTTGGAGTACCTGATCCAGTCCTTTTTTGGGGAGAGTGTAGTATCTTTTGTTTAATGTGGAGATAGACACGTTCCACTACAATATAAATAAGGGTATGCTTTTACTGCAAAATGTTTATGCGGATTATCAGCCAGAGCTTCGTATCAGAACCTTATGAAAGAGGATGCGAAGATGTTTATGCCTTTAGCACTGAAGGATTACCGCAAGAGGGGAGTTTCAACCGCCCATTTTGTTGCCCTTTTATCTTAATACCTTTCGTTGCCAAAAGGTAACCGAGAATCTAAAAAAGAATCGTTATATATATAACTTATTTTTGACATAAAAGGTTCAGTTATTTTGAAAATAAATTAAAAATATTTTTTATTTTTGGTAGTATCGTTTTGTTGTGTTATATTTGCACAACAAGTCCTTATAGCTTAACTGGAAAAGCGTTACCCTTCTAAGGTAAGGAGTACAAGTTCAAATCTTGTTAGGGACACTAATAGATTATAATATGAAAAGGAAGGACGATGTTTCGTTTGATGCTGTTACGCATTCCTATTTCAACACGGATACGGGAGTGGAGTACACTCCTGTTACGTCTTGGATAGCGAAGCACAAGAGGGAGTTTGTTGCAGATGAGAGCAAGACCAGAGCAACTCAGAGGAAGCTTGGCTTAACTCACGAGGAGGTTCTTTCTATGTGGGAGGACAAGAAGAACAAGGCAGGACAGAGGGGGTCGTATATCCACAACACTATTGAGGACTACTTGGTTTCTGGTAGGGTAGACATGGGGTATAATCCTTTAAACAAGGACATACCTTTTACTTATTTAAAAATGCTTAGAAGGAAAAGAGCTAAACTGTGGATAGAGGATATGCTCTGGTACAAGCAGAGGGGGATAGCTGGTCAGAGTGATTTGGTGTTGGAGTACAAGAGGCACGTTGAAATAACAGACTGGAAGACCAATGAGAAAGAAACGGAGGCACTATCAAAAGTAATGTGGTACACTGAGAACTTCAAGGAGTTGTTTGTAGACCTTCCCCAGACTTCTTTAAACGAGTATGTTATACAGCTTGTGTTATATGGCATAATGGCGAGTTATTATTACGGCAAGCCTTGTAGGAAGCATACGGTGGTACACATCTTTAACGGGTATAGGGAGATACACCTTGACAAGTTGAAAATGGAATACTACAATGGGCGAGGGCAAAAGATAAAAACAACAGTGGTAGCATACGTCAAGAAGAAACTAAAACCTTTATTTTAAAAATGACAGAAGAAAACAAAACAGAAGATATGCAAGAGGAGTACCAGTTTAACTGGAAAGTTGCTTCTTTGCCTAAGCCTATTGGCAAGATACAAAAGAACAAGTTAGAAATTGCAAGATTGAAAAACACAATACTTAAACAGAGCAAGGTTATACAAACGCTTTGGGATTATAGGAAGGCGACACAAAACAAAACAAAACAAATATGACTCACCCAAAAGAAATAAACAAGCAGGTATTAGAGTCTTGGCTAAACGGTTATAAAGGCATGCTGACGGTGTTAGCTAAGAACATACTGTATCACTACGACATAGAAGACACAGGAGACAATCGGGAATACCTCCGAAAGAGATTGTCTGCTATTAGGCATAGCCCAGTGTTTTCCCCTCCTTTTGAAGGGGAGGTTACAGGATTCACAGAGCCTTTCTTAGCTGCTGTTGCTTCTTCCCCTGTTGCCCCTGTATTGACTTCTATTCAAGCCTCTGAGATAATAGAGCGTTTGAATAGGGAGTCTTACAGAAGAGAGTTGAAGGTCATATATTTAGTAATAGGGGACATACACGCCCCTTTTACTTCTCCTTTTTACTTTAAGCATTGTCAGGAGGTAAAAGAGAAGTACACTATTATAGGGGACGCTTTGTACGGAAAGCACAACTGGCGATTGCGGATTGTGTTTATAGGGGACATCATTGACGGGCAGGCTATCAGTATGCACGACCACAACCCCAACCTTCAATCGGCAGGGGACGAGATGACAGAAGCAAAGGCATCTCTCCACAAGTGGACAACCGAGTTCCCTGTTGCTTATGTAACAGAGGGCAATCACGACTCCTTGTATAAAAGGCAAGTGTCAAAAGCTGGACTACCACAAGAGGCATTCTCAGGGCTTTCCCGTATGTTGGGCTTGCCTAAAGACTGGCTAATAACAGATGAGCTTATAGACTCTCAGTACAACATAGTGTTTACGCACGGTACGAAACTAAGCAAATCAACTATCGCGGTAGCTGCTATGAAACGCCAGTACAGTCATGTATGCGGACACCAGCACAGCATTTGCAACATAAGCTATATAACTGAAAAGCTGTTTACTTCGTTTGTAGGGTGTGGCATAGACTTCTCTTCCTCCGCGTTTGACTATGCCAAAGGGGGTGCTAACAATCCTATTTTGAGTTGTCTGGTTATTGTGGACGGCGTACCTGTTTTAGAAACTATGCGAGTAGTAGAGTAATGGGAACAGAGGGGGTTCTTACCATAGAGAACAAGCAGGGGGGACAAAGGAAGTGGGAGGCTTACATTGTTACGGCTAACTACTATGTGGGAGAGCTGAATCTAAACCTTGTAAACTTCCCATTGTTGTATGGTATTTCGCGAGAGGAGGTCATAGACAAAACAATAGACAGGCTTGTGGTGTTAAAGAAGGAAATAGCTATGCTGACGGCGGTTTGTAAAACAAAAAAGAAAACAATACAGCAAGAGGAAAGGTTAAAAGAGCGAGTCTTGCAACGTAATATAAAAAAACAACTAAGAAAAAATGAAAACAACACAGGCATTTCTAAACAGCTTTAACAGCCCTATCACGCCTCTTGTAGTAGACGGTGTAATGGGAGCTAAGTCCAATGAGCAGCTCGGCATAGCCTTAAACAAGCTTTCTATTGAGTTTAGCAAAAGGGGCTGGGTATGGGACAAGGCGTTCAACTTTATTGGAATAAGAACAGACAACATATTTGACGACACTTTTGCGGATTGGTTTGTGCTTACTATTGGCACAACGCTTGTGGCTGTTCCTGCCTCTACTGTGGCAGGCGTTACCTCTATATGGAAGTATATGAGCTTGTGGGTCAATGGCAGGCAGGGCGTAGGCACAATAGCAGAGAACATACAAATTGACTACCTGCTTGTAGAGCCAAGAGGGGACGTTTGGACGGGTTGGACGGGCAATCAAGGCTTTCTTTACCAAGACAAGGCGATAGCAAAAGTGTATAGAGGGGCAATTAAAGACGGGAACAAGTGGTACACTGACAGGACTAACCCTGAAACGAACAATGTTGGCTCTGGCTTCAATGTTCACACGTGGGCAGGCTTTAGCCTATGGCAAGTAAGAAACCTAAGCGAGGGCTGCCAAGTAACAAGGGCTGAGTTTTGGGAGATTATCTTCCCTTTGTTTGTGAAATACGCAAGGGTCGTATCTGGTAGTAAGAGAATCACGTATAGCCTAATCCAGTTGTGAGAGTATAGACAAGGCAGTTATCAAAGACGTATCAGAAAAAAAAATAAAATTTTATGATTGACATATCCAACATCGTTGAGGGCTGGTACAACACAATAAACAAAGCTGGACTTTCTTTAGACAAACAAAGGATAGCAGAGGACAGAATAAAAACTTGTGAAGAGTGCGAGTACATGAGGATAGGGGTGTTTTACACTGACTGTGCCTTGTGTGGTTGCAAGCTACCTCAAAAGACGTATAGCTACAAGAAATCAAACGTATGCCCAGAAAACAAATGGAAAGAGTAAGATAAAATATGATAGATTACATAAATGAAAAAGTGCAGATAGTACCGCAAGGAAAGCATTTCTTTAAGGACGTTCCTAAGAAAGAGCTACCAGACTTGTTGTACTATTTGTACCATTATTATAGCCCCAACAGCATATATGTTGGAATGATGCCCAGCGAGAGGAAAGAAGAAATATTAAAAACAACCTCGCTTGACCTTGAAAAGCACAAGGCGTTTGTTAAGAGCTACGAAGAAGTTACTATGTCCCCGACAGAGAAGCTGGCTATGGCTATAAACGAAAGAATAGAAAAGATAATGCTTGAAGTCAGAACCTCAGAAGTGGATATCAAGGACTTAGAAAAAGAGGGCAAGAATCTAAAAGCCTTAACGGAGATATTTAAACTACAAGACCTACTATCAGACAGACTGTCAAAAGAAAACAGGCAAGTAGAAGGAAAAGGGGCAAAAGCAATAGGCTACTTTGAGAATATAATACTATAATATGTGGAGGAATACAAAAGCATTTAGCCCTGTCGCGACAGGCAAAGAGAAATGTGATGCTCACGGCTTGTCGCAGGAAATGAGAGAGTGGGTGTTTATACAAGTGGAAAGATTTAAAAACGGCTTCATTGTAGACGGGCAACGCATAACAGGAGCGCACTACTTCTTTTTAAACTTCTTCATGTTGATAGACAAGAAGACAAGCAAGTACAGATACCCCACCTTTCTGGACTTTCAAGCCGACTTCTTTTTAGAAATAGAAAGAGCGAGAACAGAGCATAAGGGGATAGTTTGTGTTAAAAGAAGACAGATAGGTTTTTCAGAGCTTATGGCGGCGATAGCTGTATTAGAGCTGTGGTTCAAAGAGAGTCCGCAGATAGTTTTGGCAACAGACGGGGCAGAACAGTTAAAGCCTTTGTGGGAAAAGATAGAACAAGGGATAAACACTTTAAACAAAGGCATATTTGCAAAGAATCTAAGGGTAAACACTAAAGAGAGGAAGCAAATGGGCTATCAAAAGAAAGGAAGCTCGGTTTGGTTAGGCAACAGTGGGGAGATAAACAGAGTAAACTATACAAAAGGAAACATAGGGGACGGGGTAGGCAAGTCGCCAAGCCTGTTGATATGTGATGAAGCAGGAAAGGCAGAGGGGCTGGTAGACTTTTACTCTATTATGCGACCTGCTATTACAGATAACCTGTCTAACACGATGACAGGGCTGCCTATTATACTTGGAGCTACTGTAGACATGACTAAATCGGCAGACCTTAGAGAAATGTTTTACAACCCAGAGGCATACAATATGCTTTCTTACGAGTTTGACGGGCTTACTAAGCCGATAGGCTACTTTGTAGAGGGCTGGAAGATGAGAGTCATAGACGCAGAAGGAAACAGCCTTAAAGAACCTGCTTTAAAGCTTATACATGCAGAAAGAGAAAAGATACAAAACGGGACTAAGGACGAAAGGGCATTAGTCAAAGAAATATCACAGTACCCCTTGTCTCCTGCGGAAGCATTCTTAGACAACGGGGTAAATATATTTAACGGCTACAAGCTGAAAGTCCAAATAGACGCTTTGATGATGTCGGAAATCACCTTGCGGACAGGGGACATTGAGTTTATGGACAACACGTGGCAGTTTATACAAAACAAAAACGGCAGATTCACCATTTACGAAGACCCAGAGTACATCTTAGACGAAAAGGGGAACATGGCAATTCCTGAAGGAATGTATATAGGAGGGGCAGACCCTATCCACCAAGAGTTAGGGACATCACAAGGGGCTATCTACATTCACAAGCTATACAACGACAAGGCTAAGACTACTTGCGACTTGCCTGTAGCAGAATATTTGTTTAGACCTACTAACCCAGCTGTTTTTGCTGACGACTGTTTAAAACTGTCGTACTACTACAATGCGACAATGATGGTTGAGCCAACCACCTATATTGTAAAAGACTACTTCAACAGCAAGAATCAAATGGGACGATTAGCGAATGTCCCTCGTGTGGTAACAACGGATATAAGCAAGGGCAGCCAGACAAAATACGGTTGTCCTGTTAATGCCTCTACCAAGCCCTACGTTATAGGCTTAGTGGCAAAGTACATAGACGAGAACGTAGAAAAGATAGTGTTCCCACGACTCTTAGATGAGATGATACGCTATACTTCTGACGGCAACTTTGACTTAATAATGGCTTTTGCGCAAGCACTGGCATATAGAGCAGACTTGTGGGACTGGAAGCCTAAAACACAACGGGAACAAATAACTGAGTTTAACCGTTTCATACGGACAAGGGACGGCAGGATAATACGAGAAGCCGTTTCAAAAGCAGTGTCCCCAACAAGCGAGTTATATGGATAGCAAAATATACACCAGCCAAAGCCCTGACTACAACAGAACAAGAACGGCGAACGGAAAAGACTTTATAGAAAGGTTTAGTCCTTTTTCAGAAAACAAAAACAAAGAATGGTACATGTATTGGGCTAATATGTATATAAGTGCCTTTAGCTCTACTCAGTCCCGTTATGAAGACGAGGCATATAAAAAATACAGGGGCATTAGACAGGCATCTGACTTTGAATACATAACCAAGTCTTTTGGGGCAGCTATGCCCGTACCAGACATACCCCACGTCCCCTTAATTAGCCGATTCATAAATCACTTGCGGTCTACAAACGACCTCCGTCCTCTTGTGTTTAATATAAAGTACAATGACGTAGACGCAGTACAGGCGAAAGACAAAGAGATGACGGAAAGAGTGGCAAAACAGCTAATGGGAGAAATAATGCAGTCTGTGGACAAGCAGATGCAGGAAGGGGGAGAAATAAAACAAGAAGAAAACAACCAAGCACTACAAGAAAAAACAAAAGAGATATTAAAACAGATACCTGATTTCAGAACAGTGCAGGAAAAAGCAGCCCAAAAAACAATGGATTTGGCAATTGAGCGGCTCAATCTTAGGGACAAGTGGTCTACCGCCTTCTTAGACAAGCTGGTAACAGGAAAGCAGTATTACAGATGCAAGCTAAACAGAAAAGGGGAACTACCCCAATTTGACATTATAAACACAGGCGACATTGCCTTTAGTGCAGATAATGTAGATAGTCTAAACGAATCAACGTTTGTAGTCCACAGGCACTGGCTTGGAGTGCAGGAGGTGTATGCTAAATACGGTCATTTGCTAAACGCAGAAGAGAAATCCAGACTAAACAGATATGCCTACACTTATACCTCCGACAGCAGAGATAAAAGGCAACAGCCCTCAGAGTTCAGCGAAATAAACTCTAATGACTTTGGCTATACAGGCTCACAGTCTTCAAACGGGGGAATAGAAATACACGAAGTGGAGTGGAAGGCAGTGAAAAAGATAGCTGTAACAGAGCTAAACGGAAAATACGAAATACTAAGAGAGGACAGCATATTGACAGACAAAGAGGAAGTCAAATACAAGTACTTTCAAGAACTGCACACTTGCGTTCGTCTTGACGGAAACATATACCTCAAGTACGGGACAGTGGAATATGCAAGAAGAGACCCTAACAACATATCAAAGTGTCTTCTTTCTTTTAACGGGCGACTGTATAATAATAGAAACAACCCCCCTCTTTCTATGGTAAGAGAGTTAGGCGACTTACAAGACAGATATGACATCTTGTGGTACAAGCTGTTAGAGATGATTTTGCTAAGTGGCAACAAGGGGATAACTATGATTAAAGAGCTTATACCAAATGGGGACTTGGACGACTGGATGTATTGGAGGAAGTTAGGTGTAATGCAACTAAGCATTGCAGGAGAAGGAGTCCACAAAGAACTGATAAACCAAATAGGGCAAGTGATACAGCCTTATGACGACAGCCTTTCTCAAAACGGAATACAATCAATCATTGCCCTTTTAAACCAAATAGAGAAGACGGTAGGGGATATATGCGGTGTCCCTCCACAGGCATTAGGGCAGACCCAGCAGTATGAAACAAAGGCAAATGTAGAAACCTCTATCACACAAGGCACAATAACAACAGAGGTTATCCACAGAGACCACAGCAACTTTGTAAGGGACAGCCTAAACGATATCCTGTATTGGTCTAAAATAGGACTCAGCGAAGGAACACTAAAAGACTATGTTCTATCTCCTGCCGAGCAGGCACTCACAAAAGACTTGTCGTGGAACTATATAGACTACAATGTCTTTGTAACAGACAGCTTCAGAGAAGAAAAGAACCTAATGACAGCGAAGAAACTGGTACAAGAACTTGCTATGGCGCAGGCTATTAGTTTTGGCGATGTAATCAAGTCGCTCAACTCAAACTCAATGAACGAGATAAACAACATTGTCAATTCTGCCGTTAAAGAAATGAGAGAGGCACAACAGAAAAACGCACAAGGGGAGCAACAAGCCAAACAACAAGAGCTACAAGCTAAGATGCAGTTAGAGCAAGCTAAGATGCAGCAAGACGCTCAATTAGAGCAGGCTAAGATGCAACAAGAAAAAGAGAAACACGTAACAGACAACAGCGTGAAGAAAGAAGAAACAAGCATCAAAGAAAGACTCGCAGTAGTTGAAGAGCGATATGCCGAAATAGCACAAAAGCAATTAGACGCAGACATAAGCACATCTAACGCAAAAATATCCGCCAGAAAAGGAAAAAACGAATAATATGGACAACGATACAAGATTACTTTTACGAGCAATAATAGATTTATTGTCAGTTGTTTCTCCTATAACAGGAACAGTGTCAATAAACAACTCTGCTTTAGTTTCAACCCCTACCTCAAGCTTGGTTGTTGCAGGGGGAACTGTTTCAGCTGGGAGCAACGCTGTTAATTTCACAACAAGCGTTGATTTCGTAGGAAGCATACTCGGTACTGTAAGACAGTCAAGCACCTCTTACTCTTTCTCAGCTCCTCTTAACGGGACACTGAGCAGCATTGCATACACTGTTACAGCAGGAAACATAATTATTGACAAACTATAATTCCTTTTTAAAAATGAATACGTGGATATCTTTCCTAAATAAGCAAACTGCGTTAATAATAACGCTCATAATAGTAACCAGTGCTATCTTGATTATGATAATAGTCTATGAGATAGACAGGGTGTTAGCTGTTAAAATGTCCCCTATGCTCCTGCCCTCTTGTATTGGTATTGCCAATCTCTATACCTCGCAGCACATTATAAAAATAAGCAGTCGCAAGGACGCTATTGACCAGGAGTCTAAAACAAATCTCGCTGTTGAAATAGCAGAGATAAAAAGCAAAGAGAAGGAAATACAAAAAGAACTCTTAGAAATCTACAAACGCATTATAGTAATAGAAAACAAACTTTCGTAAATATGAAAAGCAATAAACTTTTTCCAAGTGTAAATTTCAGACACGCCTTTACCGTCTTACTGCTTTTTTGCTTTATGACCTTGTGCCTTATACGAGTCAAATACGACAAAGCGGTTTTGGACATGCACATAGGGGTAATTGGCACATTGCTCACTTTGTCAGGCAGAAGGTACTTTGACGCTAAACAAATAGACAATGAAGAACCAATTGAAAATAAGGGAGGACAACCAGATGAAAAAGCTATTCCTGCTGTTAGGGCTTGTACTTGTGCTGTCCCTACTTGCGTTTGCGACACAAAGTTGTAAAAGCCCTAAGCTCATAACAAGGACATCTGAAACGATTATTAAAACAGACACTGTTAAAACAGAAGTCGTTAGGATAGACACTGTTAAAAGAAACGACACTGTTTTTATAAAAGAAACAATAGAAAAAATAAAAACAATAGAAAACACAAAAACAGTGTTTGTAAAAGAGGAGTGTAAAACAAAATATGAAATAAAGTACGAGTATAAGATCATAAAAGACACTACGCGAATAAAAGCAAAAGAAAAAGCAAATATAGAAAGAACAAACGCAAAAGAAAAAGTAAAGACAACAAGGATAAACAAAAGAAACAACTGGTGGCTATGGCTACTTGTAGGAGTCGTAATAGGGTTTGTCTTAGGTAAAACAACTAAAACAAGATAAAATGAAAGAAGAAATATCTATAGTACAAGAGGAAGACAACGAATACTTTCCAACATTAGAAGACTTGTCAAAAGAAGAAGCAGAACCCTCCACCCCTTTTAGCTTTGAGGAAGAAGAAACAACCCTCTCAGCTAAAACGGAGGCACAGCCAACCTCAAAACAAACACTTGCCCCCACTGACTTTGCCAAACACTTAGAACAAACGTTCGGCTGGGAGAACGTGCCAAAAGACATAGACCCCGTAAAAGCAATAGGGGCAATGTCAGATATGTACGAGGAAGAGCTAAACACCCTGAGAAACCAGCTGAAAGAGGCAACTAACAATGCCCCCTCAGACGAACTGGTACAATACAATAAGGCGTTTGAAACCTTTAAGGCATTAGACAAAAAGCAAGCTGTGATAAACCACTTAATGTCTGCTGATGAACTAACACAAGAAGAAGCAGAAGAAGAAGCAGCTGAGTTAGAACTTGAAGGCAAGCTGGAAAGAACATATACCAAGCTATACCGTACTACCGAAAAAGAGTACAAGAAGGAAGTAGAAGCAATAGACCAAACAATAGCCCGTAACCACCAACTGCGAGAGCAACAAGAAGAATTAGCGTACAAAGAAGAAATAGCCAACTTTAGCAATATTCTTATAGACTTTAAGTCAGAGTACCTCGCAGTAACAGATAAAGACAAATCGTTTTTAAAAGATGCCTTTTTAGAACAAGACAACGAAGGCTACTCCTTAGTAGACAAAATGCTTGATGACAAAAAGACCCTTATTGAAATGGTGATTGCCTATTACAAAATGCAGGACATAGCAGGTATGCCTGCAAGAAACAAGAAGCAAGTAGCAAGTGAAATGGTAAACAGCATGTCAAACGAACCTCTGTTTAATCAAAAGTCGTTTACAAGCACAGACGTGCTAAAAGACTACTGGCGAAAAGAAGAAGAAGAAGAATACTAAACTAAACAAAATATAACAAACACAAAACAAACACGTAATAACAGCTATGAAATTAGTAAACACAAAAAACTCAATGTTTAGAGGACACGATGTAACAACTACTGTTCCATCTTTGTCTCAGATTTATGGACCAGAAGCCAAAGGCTCTCCAGGTAAGATAATTAGGTTATTTGACAAGCCTCTCCTTCAGATATTTGCAGACGCATACTCCTCCGTGCTTGGTGTTAAAAGCGGCACGGCAAAAGGCATAGCGTCAATGAAGTACGTCTACACTGTCAAAGGGACTCCCTCATTTATATCAAGAATAGCCCAAAACGTTCCGTCAAACACCAGTCTTGGTAGAAACTTCCAGCCTTTCACTGTTTGCTTAAACGAGAACAGCTTCTTCAATAATGACATTATGTACTTGCAAAACAGACAACAATTGCAGGTAGTAAGAGGCAATGGGGTAGAGCTTTCAGCTGGAAAATGGCAGTACACCGTTATTCTTGTGGGGAACAATCCTGAAGAAGTAGTAGATTTTAATTTTCTACAAGCTAACAACACTGTTTCAAAGTTAGGCAATGCCCAACCAGAGCTTTCTCGTGAAGGGTACATGTCCCAACGTTCAAACGAGGAATCCCGTGTCAATTACTTACGCAAAATGCGAGTAGGCAGAGACTGGTCAGGAGATGCTGCTATGGCTAAGTTTGCTGTATGCGACACAATAGACGGCAAGTCTACCCCTGTTATGTGGATGACAGGTCTTGAGAAAGACATGCTTGAAGACCTCATGCTACAAAAGGAGATGGCGTTGTTGTTTGGCAAGGCTAATGTAGACCCAGAAACAGACAGGGTGTTTGGTTTAAATGGCTTTTCAGAAGAAACCATTATGGGGGACGGTGTTTGGGAAGCTATCCGCAAAGAGGGCATTAATGAAATGTACACTGTCTTTACAGAAGGCTTGTTACGCGACATACTCGGTTCTGTGTTACAGAGAAACCCTATGAAGGCAATAGGAGACGTGAATATTGTCATGATGACTGGTTTTGACGGTTTGGCTCAGTTTGACAGTGCGATGAGAAACATACTCAAAGAGTACACTATTACAAGCGACCACATCGTTACAAAGAAAGGCGACAACATAGAAATAGGAGCTAACTTCACAACATACAAGTATATGGGGGCTAAGTTCACTGTGGTTCGCAATCCAATATTTGACGATGTTCAGCTGGTGGCAGACCGTTTGACTCCAAGTGGCAGACCAAGTAGAAGTTCAACTTTCCTTGTTCTTGACATGAGTTCTTATGACGGCGTTCCCAACATTCAATTGCTAACCAAAGAGGGCTGCAACTTGATAACAGGTTACCAACTTGGCTTTGGTGGAAAGAACGGAAAAACATCAGGTGAATATTCAACCCCTGTTCAAGGAGCAAGAATGGACATGATGACTTATGCAGGAGTGGTAGTTCACGTACCAGAAACCTGTATGATTCTTGAAAAGTCGTTTATTTAATTTTACCACCCCCAAATAAAACAATTAAAAACATGGATATAGTAATTAAGCCCACCGACACAAAGATAAAAGCTGTCTACACGATTGTAGTCCCAATAGACCCCCACACAAAAAACATGTGGGTAGAAGACGAGGATATGCAAAAGAACTTCATTGAGAAATACAACATTGACCACAGCACAAAACAATCGTTCCTGCCTTTTATGGTGATAAGCAAAAGCAACGAGCGACTAAGCTATTGGTTAAAAGTAGCTAAGAAGGTAGGCATACTCCGAGAAGCCAAAGACCAACACCTATCTACTCCTTTTGAAATACAGGACTTAGAGGAACAGTCTGCAAGAATTGTAGAAGCAACAGACTCTAAATACAGAGCTATTGCCGCAGTAGCAGCATTGTCTCACGGAAAGATGATAGAGCTTTCTAAGCTTCTTGGCTTTGACGGGAAGTCAGTTTCAGTAGACACTCTAAAGCGTCAGCTGTATGAGATTTGCGAAACGACTCCTTCTCGTGTGCCTGATAGAAACTACGAGGTTGTGCTAAAACTATTAGACGACAAGGACTACAATGTCAAGTTGCTTGTAGCCGAGCTTATATTTAGTGCGGTTATTACGGGCAAAGACGGCAAGTACATGTACAAAGAGACGTATCTCGGTAGTAGCAAAGAGGAATTGCTGGCGTGGGTCAAGGACAAGACAAACAAGGACGTGGTAAACTCGTTCAAAATGATGCTTAAACAAGATGTAGAGTAATGTTGATAAAGGACAGCGTTGATGTTTATAATGCCGTGTTAGTTGAATTAAACAAGGAGTACAATGCCTCATTTGAAACGTGGGACTACTTGTTTTATTTGAACAAGGCGGTGTATGAGTGGGTCAAACTAAAGTACAAGGAGTATGAAACCACACAGAAGCGAACAGACGACTTGCAGCTTATCACAAACAGAAACTACCCTGTTGAGCTTCAATTCTTAACAGGGGCGTTGCCTGCTAATTACTTGTTTCTATTAGGAGTACGAGCAGAAGTAAAAGGCAAAAAGAAATGTGAAGAGGGGGGAAACATCAAGGAGTGTTATAAAATGACTTCGGACAGAAAAGGGTACGAGGACAGCAACTATTACGGCAAGCTTAAAAACTGGTACGAGGTTTCAAAAGATAAAATAACTATGATACCTGAAAAAGATGCAACGATAGACACAATACTGATTGAGTACTTGGAAAAGCCTTTGACGCAAGGTCTGGACATTGACAATGTTTCTTCCCCTTCTAACGTTTTGATTACTTTGTTAGAGAAGGAGTACATTGCTATTGAAATAATAAAAATAACCGCCTTGATGTTTTTAGAAAGCATAGAGCAGCAAAGAACACAAGGGCATTTACAACTAAATAACCAATTCTTAACAAACTAAAAACATGTCATTTAAGATAAGAAAAACAATACTTGTAGCAAACACAAATGCTGACGTAAAAATATTAGAAGACAACATTGTTGATGAGGCAACAACCCCTTTGTTTAACGGGTTTGCCAATATAAATGCTTCTATTCAAATACAACCTTGTTCTACTATTATCAAACAAGGACAAATTGTGTCCTTACGTAGGACTTTAGTAGGGTCTACCTCAACAACGATTGCTGGCGCAAATGCCCCTAACTATTCTGTAGATGCTCTTGCGACTTCGTTTGTTAATTTTAAAAACGAAACAGTTGTCCCTGTAACAAACACTGTGAGAAGAGCCGCCCCTCACATACTTGCTGCCATTTTGACAACGACAGGACTTGTGGCAGGTCTTCCTTACAAAATGCGACTGTCGTATAGGTCTCTTGACAGAAACCAAGTGGATATGCAAAGAGGCTGGAAGACAATAGGAACAAACGACATATTTAGAGCTAATATGTCAGATGCCAGTGTTTTTGCTACCAGAATTTCGTTGTTACTTAGCGCATTAGTCAAAAACAACCCAGAGTTAAAAGCAAACGTATACCCACAAGGGAGCATAGTATTCGTTGAAGGGCTAACGGCAGGCGTGGAGTTTTTCCTTTCTTTATCAGATGACGGGGACAACCTATACCAGAATGTCCCAGTTACCTATTCAGAAATTTCCAAAGCGTTTATGGGGGTTAATGATGCAGACTATATTCGCACATACATACAAACAAGAGAGGGAATGTATAACTTAAACAATGGCGATACAAGATTCCTCCCTATCAACGGGGCGTACTACAACTCTTACCACATTGTATATCGTGTTGAGTCAGGCACAAACGAACATCAAATGGACACTATCAATGCAGAACAATCGCATCTTATGGAGATAGTGTTATATGTAAATCAAGCAGCAACAGCAACAACAGCCGCACTCGGGGCTATGTTTGCGTAACTATTTGGGGGTTTATTTCGTTGAATGTGGAGTACGTTGTACTCCATTTTCATTTTATACACATGACTCTTTTGCAGATAGCCTCCCTTATTCGTAACCAAATAAGCCCGTTTATTACTAATGCCAACATAGATATAAACATGTTGAAGGACGAGATAATAAACACAAGAAACAGGCTTGTTTACGAGTATGACTTAAAGAAGCAGTTGCTATCCCCAGAGCAGTTGTATGTTGAGATAAACTGCATTCCCGTAGTGTGCAAAGACATAAGTGAGTGTTGCGACATAGACAGTGATGAGAAAGTTTTAGTTGCGGAAATACCAGAGCTAATGCAGATTAGCTCTATACCAAACCTTAGGTATGTAGGAACAATAGACAGGTCTACCCCGTTCAACCTTATAAAAGGGAACGCCTACCTTTATAGGAAGTTTGCAAAGTGGACTTCCAAAATGAAAGCCGTGTGGCACAGAGAAGCTAAGAAGCAACTTGTTCTTTACAACTACAACACCTCTATCCCTCCTAAGTACATTACGGTAGAGCTTATCCCTAAAAACGAGCAGGAGATACTAAAGTACGAGTGCGCTTGTATAAACGAGGAAGATGTAGAGTTCAAATGTCCAGACTACCTTATATCAGTAATTACAGAAAAGCTATTAGCACAATACATGAGTCAATATCAAATGGGACACTTGCAAGCAAACACTCAGTCTGAAATAATAGGATTAAAACAATGAGGTTAAAACGAAAGGGCATTTCCACAAACAACTTACGGTTATACAAGTACGAACACTATAGTCCTGAAACAGGCATAAGCGTAGTAGCAATACGGTATGACTGTGAAGACCTGTTTGTTCTTTTGAAAAGCAAGGTCAAGGACTATATAAAAGAGAGTTATGTAAATGAGTGGAACAAAACAAAAAAGAAAAAGAAAGACACAGCATACACCGCCGTCTACACAAAAGTAATACAGAGGTATTTTGAATGGTTAATAGAAAAGTGCATAGAAGGACACAGCGTTGCTTTGTTCAACAATCCAAACCTGATAGCCAAAGTAACCCGTTACGTCCCTACAAGCGTTGAAAACACAAGGGTTGAGCAACTTAGAAAAGAGGCACTGTTGTTAGCAGCAAAGAAGAATATGGAAATAACCTTTGTGGAAACAGAAGACTTCTTTCTAAACAAATACAGGATATCCTTGTTAAAGACAAGCAAAGAGAACAGTCTTCACTACGTAGAAGCAGGCTACTTCATACGCCTGCCAAACAAGCAAAACAAAGAGTTAGAAAAACAGATAACCAAAAACCCAGAAGTATATGGAGATATCGCAGTACAGTTTTCAGGACAACTTAAATCTACCAAGAATCTTAGACTCTTTACGAAGAGACTTTGACATAGACGCTCCTTTAGACTACGTTATAGAACAAGTAGGACAGTGCCTTAGACTAATAGGAAAGAAGGCGTTCCTTTTAGAAACATCAACTATGTGTGTTGTTAATGGGCAAATAAAACTACCCTGCTATGTGGACAGAGTAGACATGGTAAGATTGAAAAACCAAAGCATTCCTTTTAGGTTTAAAGGGACAAGCACTGTTACATTCAACAGTATCTTCAACAAAGAGGAAGTAGAAGTAACATACTACGTTTATCAAAACGACGAGAACGGATTCCCTTTAATAGCTACAGAAGAGGAGTATTATGCCTGTTACCACTGGGTCTTGTACCAGCATTTCCTACGTTTGTTTGCCAAAGGACTGGGACAAGAAGACAAGCTACAGTACTTTGAAAACTTGAAGAACCGATACATATTACAAGCAAAAGCGGTAATGACCAACAGCGAGCTACAAGGAGTAGTGGACATACTTTACAGCACTTATAACAGGACACAGAGATATGGAAACAGCCCAAAACACCGCTAATAAAGGACTGTCAATGGACTTAGACGAGTACATAAGTCTAAATGACACTTTGACTTTTGCACAAAACCTACGCCTGCTGTCTCAGTCAGACAACAGCTACGTTATGCAGAACTTAGAAGGCAACGAGGAGTCCTTTGTGCTAACACGAGGGTTTCAGCCAATTGGGGTGGTAACAGACAACAGAGTGTCATACATTATATCCCATAACCCAACAACGAGACAAGGAGAAATAGGGACATACCCCTCCCCTAACTTCGGCACGAGGATATACGAAGAGGACTTTGATGTCAGTCCCTTTTACGAGTTTGACTTGTTCCCTGACAACCACCGCTATTACTATGCGGCGTACCTTGTAGGAGTGGGATACCCTGTTTCAATGGTGAACGAGTATCACCCTCTGATGACGATGAAGTACGGGAGTAACAACAGATACCCTTTGAGAAGCAAGCTGTTTAACTTTAACCTGAACAATCCTATCGCAAATGAGATTGTAGCCAAGCTGTCGTATGACTACTCCTATGGTTTGTATTTCACAGACAACCTAAACCCTATCCGTAGTGTGAACGGCAGTGTGGTATATAAAGACGGGGCTTACTCTATTAACGCTCGCACATACACAGAGCAGGACTTTTCAACTGAGCTGAACCTAATACTCAACACTTTAAAATACACCTCCATAGCTCTACAAGACGTTGCGGCAGGAGGACGGTTGAAGTTTGGGAACTACATATACTATTTAAAGTACAAGACGCAAGACTCTAACACTACCTCTGTCATAGCACAGTCTTCGTTAGTCAGTGTTTTTAGAACTACGACAGGAGGAAGTAACGGCAATGTTTCATATGGAGGAAGTTCTGTTATAGGACAGAACTCTTCATTGGGTCAGTCTTTTACAGACATAACAACGCCTAATCAAGTCATACTGTTTGTATCAGATATAGACCCCTCCTACACTTCTTTTAGGCTTATAGTAGAGTACAGTACAGGGGACGACATAGCTACACAGGAGTTTTATGAAATAGACCAAGACTTTCCTATCACAAGCACAACCCAATACATTTCTCACACTGGCTTTGAGAACACTCTTGCTGTTTCAACTACTTCTATAAGCAGTGCGTACTACTCTTCCTTTTTAGCTAAGTCAATTACTCAATTAGACGGAAGGCTGTTTGCCACAAACATAAAGATAACCTCTCAGAACCACGCCTTATACACTAAGTTTGCAAACGCTTTTGTGTTAGAAGCAGTTGAAGTTTCAGCAGGGACACCTACTATAATGGCAGGGGACGTTTTAAACTATAGCCAAACGGGCTACCACAAGCCTCTAACCATATACAATAGCTTGGGCTATTGGTGGGAGGAGACATATGCTTTTGGAATAGTCTTTAAGCTCAAAGACGGAAGTGAAACCCAAGCCTACTTCCCAACAGGATACGACTACTTATCAACCACTCCTTTAACCAGCGTTAATAAAAAAGGAATAATAAGAACCCCTAAGAAGCCTGAGACGCTTGAGCTAACCACTGTGCGAATAGATGTTAGGTTAGAGTCCACTATGTTTGGCAATCTGACAATAGCAGAGAAAAACGAACTAAAAGAAAACATAATAGGCTGCAAGATAGTAAGAGCAGATAGAAACAGAGACGCAATAGCACAAGGGGTAGTCTGTACTACTTCTTCTGTGCCAGCAGGCGACTACAGTGTTACAGAACTAAGCTGGTTAGGGGTTGTTAGTTGGGGTAGCTCCCTTGACAAGAACAACAGCAATCAGTGGACTACTTATCAAAACGCAACAGACAGAAGAGTAATCCCTGCTCCAAGAGGACACACAGAAACAGAATGGAGAAGACACTCTGGGAACAGTGCAAAGTCCTCACAGGTAGGTTCTTATATGAACATCTTAAAAGACGAACGCAGGTATGCCTTCTATTCCCCTGACTGCGACTTAAACAGGACTACAAGGAGCAGGTTAAACGATGTAACTTTGTCCGTAGTGCCAAAACACAGGTATCTTTCTGGGCGATACTCTAAACAAACTAACAGCTCATTTAGAACTGACTTTTTGTATTTTCCTTCTTCAATATACAATGAAAACACCCCCGTCAAAAAAAACTGCAAGAGCTGGATAGTAGACACAGGAAGAGATATAACAGGAGGTTTATTTGCAAGCAACTTAAACTATCTGTCTAACTCTGTTGTAACAGGAAACAACAACAACTCAACGGCTTTAATCCACGTCAATCACGTTTTTGAAGGCTATGTAGGGCTTGTGCTTTCGGAAGACACTTTTCAAGGCAACCAGTTTGGGTTAAGGGACTTTGTGTTTCAGGACGGAGGAAATGAAAACCAGAGAGTAATCCAGTCTTTGACAATGGAACAAGACAGCACTTCCTCTCCTGACTTCACAGTTGTAAATATTTACGACACGGAACAACGGGCTAACTATCTTTCTCTCTACCCACAAGTAAACCTGCTACAATACAAGAGTGTTACACAAGGTTCGCTTTTTGATTGGAAAACCATATTGTTAGGGGCATTGCCCACAATACAATGTTTTAGAGGAGACTGCTTTGTAGGAGAGTTCTTTAAAAGAATGTGGTATTGTAAAACAGGGGAAGGCTACACAGGAGTCGTTTTACAGATAATAACAGAAAACAACTCAAACCCTTACCTAAGAAACAGTGAGCTGGTAGATATAAATGAGGGGCAACGAGTCGCCTTGCCAGAGGTTGAAATAGACAACAACAACTTAGTAGCGGCTACTACCAACTTTGCAAACGCGGATTGGAGATTAGACAGCCCTGTCAATGGGCAGTTGCTTTTGTTTACTCGCTACAACAAATCACCAGAAAGCAGAGGCTACAACAAAGGCTATAGCCACGTGTTGGGGGAACAAAGAACTACGGCATTTGACACAACCCTGCCGTCAGTTAGCAACCACTTCCCTACCAGAGTGATATATAGCGAACAGCAAGTTGGATTGTCCTTCACAGACTTTTACAGGCAGATAGGACTGCTAAACACACAAGACTACCCTATTGAACTTGGGGAAGCTTCGGATATATGCTCCTTAGGCTTTAGCCTGTACCTGACACAGGAGTTTGGGGTGTCTAAGCTCCCTTATAAAGAAAGAGTCCCTATATCAACAGAAGGACAGGTGTTTGTAAGTGGAACGGGAGTACTCACTCCATACAGTCAGCTGCTTTCTAAAATAGGCTCACAGCACACTCACTCAGTTATTTCAACAGACAATGCTATATACGGTATAGATGTCAATAGAAGAAAGCTATGGGCTATTGTAGGGGACACAGTGAAGGCTATTTCCGATGATGTTGTAAGCTCCTTTCTCAGAAGCAACGAAGGCACAGACAGAATAGGAGGATACAATTTTCTAAGGGACTTAGAAGGGAGATACCACGTAAGAACTGTCTGGGACAAAAGGCAAAACGAGGTTATGTTTGTTTTCTACAGAAGCACCGTCCCTTTGTCAAACTACATGGATACCTTCACTCTCTGTTACAGCGAAAAGCTACAAGTGTTTATGTCTTATTACACTTATAGCCCTTCTATTATGTGGAACGTCAGTGATGTGTTGTTCTCTTTTCCTTCTTCGGAAGTTAAACAGTACGATAAATTAGAAGGGTACAAGCACAATGGAGGAGGCTACAACAACTTCTACGGGGGAAGCCTGCCTACTATAATGGAGATAGTAGTGAACGACAATGTGGCATACAGCAAAGTGTTTGACAATCACTCTGTGATAGGAAACAACATCTACCCTACGGAAATAGAGTGGAACACTGAAAACCAAACGGCGAAAAGGGATATCTCGTGGTTGCTAAAAAGGAAAAGAGTAAGGCAAGAGGAGAATCGCGTTTCAATAGTCATAGGCAGTAGCGACACAGACAAAGGGGAAGACTACAACCATAGCCGAGTCAATTCTCGTATAAGAGATAAATACGTAAAGGTGAGGTTCACATACAACGCAATAAAAAAACTAAGAGTACAATCGTTTCTAACTAAATACAGAATGTCAAATGTGTAAAGAATGTGATAAAAAAAGACTTGTCAGACAACGCGTCTTTCAAAAAGGGGGGTCTGTTTCTACAATGGGCTACAAAGACAACTCCCCGTATAGAAACGCCCCTTCTCTGATGATAGATAGCCCGAACGGCACAATAACAATGGACGGGGTATCCAAAGACCTAATAGGCATAGACGAGTACGGGAATAGGAAAGTGATGAAGGCTAATAGTGGGGAGTACCGTTTTAAAGGCAGCAAGGTAAAGGAAATACCAATCGCTCAGGCAGGCGGAGAGCTAAGTGAGGGAATGTCTGGAAACCTATTAGGAGGAATACAAGGAGGCGTAGGTCTATTGTCAGACGGGGTGGACTACCTTTCTAACAAGAACACAATGAACAATCCGCAAAAAGGAAAGTCGCTTGGCTCTATGATAGGCGGAGGCTTAGGATTAGCCTCAATGGCTTTTGGCGTCCCTCCAACAGTAGGAATGGCGATAGGCAGCAAGTTAGGAGGGGCAGTAGGCGGAGTAGTAGGAAACAAAATATTAGAAAAACCAGTATTACAAACAGTAAACACAGTAGGAATCCCAAAAGCTAAAACAGGAGGCTTATTAAACCAAAGAAACATGAACTTCAGAGAAAAGTACAACGACTACCAAAGCGGTGGGGCATTGACAAAGAATTATCAAGGCGGCGGCTTAGTGTCAGGAGAAGGGGCTATGCCTCATAGTCAGGGGGGTGTTCCCACTGTAGACGAAACAGGACAGCAAATAGCAGAAGTAGAAGGGGGAGAACGCATCTTCTCAGTAGAGGACACTGCCCAAATTGAACAGATGGTTCAAGAATACAGCCAGACAAATTCACCAGAGCTGGCTCAACAAGGCTGGGACTTTGTGGTACAGGCTATTATGAAACAGGAGCAGGTGAATCCTTCTGAAACGGGGGTAGCAGGAGATACCTCTATGCAACAACCGATGATGGAGAAAGGCGGAAAGTTCTTGTCTAAAAAAGGGCTATTTAACTATTGGAAAAACGATGACGAAGAATAAAATAAAAAACCCGTTTAAGAAGCTACAGAGCGGAGCAAGGATACCCCTCCAAACATTCCCTCTTTTAAAGCCAAGAGGGATTGCTCCTTTTACAGAAGGCAGTCTTGCCGCAAAAACAATGGGAGAGAAAGCATCAAGGATTAGCTCAGGCACTCTTGAACCTTTTCCTTTTATGAAAGTGGAAGACAGTCTTGCCCCAGAAACAATGCAAAAGAAAGCATTAGCGATTAACCCACTTACCCCTGTTCCTGTTCCTGTAAAAGACCCAACAAAAGCACGAATGGTCTATGACAAAGTAACAGGCAGGTTAAAAAGAGTATTTGACGGAGCAACCGCTGGAGCAACTGGAATGGACAAGGTCTTTGCTGTTACAAACCTTGTGAATATGGGCAAGGGCTATTTGGGAAGAGGACTAAAGCCTCCTGCCAGAAGCCTTCAAGACAGACAAGACATAATAGGAAGCACGCAGGGTATGAACCAGTATGCCAAAGATAGTGCCTTGCAAGGAATGAGCAACCAAGCCAACACACAAGCTAACAACAATAGAAGCATTGACAATAGAATGAACATAGCCTCCACAATGGGGACACAAGAGGGGCTTAACAACAGTGCCACACAGCTAAATGCTCAGGACAGTCAGATGTATGACCAAAGCAGAAACACCCAGCTGCAAGCACGGCAAGGGGAAAACATGAGAATGTTAAGCACAAGTCAGAAGTTCCAGCAAGGACTACAAGACGAGGCTATGACCAATTACAAAAACCAACAAGCCGCTTCCCAACAAGCAATAAATCAAGGACAGCAAAATATGTTTTTGCAAAGCAGAGACATACAAGCCAAGAAAGAACAGGAAAAAGCAATGATTTACCAATCTGCCGTAGGACAAGTTCAAAAAAACGTAAAAGTAAACCCGACAGCAGACGGCAAATTCACTGTTTCCCACTATGACCAATCAGGAAAACTTGTTGTCTCCCCTGTTTTTAACAGCATGTACGAAGCCAGTATCTTTGCCTCCAGTGAAAAAGCATCTTCTTCTATAGACAAAGCAATAGCTGAACAAATGGAAAAGATTAGAAAAGGAATAGCTGGTTTTTCCAACGGAGGAAAGATGACGCAGTCTCATGCTAAGAACCCCTTTTCGTACATGGAAAAATACAACGTCAAACTAATGGACATAACCAAGAACTGGGGAGCGATTAATATGAAAAACAGAAACAAAATATCCTTAAACTTTAAAAAACAACTGTGATATTAAACACGACAACAGGCGGCTTCATAGACTGGCTGAAAGAAAAAGACGAGCCTTTATGTATAAACACAAAGGCTCTTTCTATTATATACAAAACCAGAAAGCCGTTTGCCCGTATTATAAAAGACCAGCACGACTTTTTAATACGCAAGGTATGCACTGTAAAGAGAGACTTGTATAAGTTTGAACAAGACTACATAGACCAATTAAACAAGAACACATGAGCAAGAAGATAAAAATGTTCCAGCGAGGAGGACTCTTAAACAGAATAGGAAGAGGCGTGTCTACTGTTGGCAACTACGTAGGGGATAATGTCAAAGGGGCGTTTGGACAAGGCATCATAGGAAACGATAGAAACAACTATGACTATGCCAACACTGCCGATAGAGCAACCTCTTATGACGGCTTGCAATACGTGCCACAAGCTCCTGTCTCCCCTTTCTTAGCAGCGTATCAAAGCAGATACAGTGCAAAAAACTTTTATGACCCAGCTAAACACACTATGGACACTTCCGCTTTTGAGAAAGACCTCAAAACATACCATATTGACAAAGAAGGGTGGATGAGCAGAAAGGAAGCGGCAACAGCAGAAATAGCAGCGTATATTGCATTACACAACACAGACGAACAAATGATGGCTCAACTGCCAATGTTTATTGTGCAACAGAAAGACAAGCTCACAAGGGACACACAAGGGTTAGTAAACACTTATGATGAAAACCAAACAGCATATAAAAAATATGTAAGTGAAGGAAAGCACGGGATACAATACCGCGACAATGGAGAAAGCTATTTCACAAGAACAGAGAAGCAATTGGTAAACGGAGTAGAAAAAAATGTTAGAATAGTAAGACCACAGTCAGAAATATTAAATCGTTTAGGAAGCCTAAGTGGCTGGAAGGCAGCAACTCCAAGAGACCTACAGGAAAGCTACGAGTACATAAACCCAGAAAACCCTCTTCACTCCAAAAAGATGATGGTCAATCTTAACGACAGAGACACTGCCCTTACGAGAATGCAAGCCTACTTTAAAGATGCAGAAACAAACAGCAAAGCAGAAGCTATAGCAGGGTCATACCGCCAAGCAAACATAGGGGGATACAACTCAGACATGGTTATATTCCATAACACTTCTTCAAAAGTAATAAATGAAAACAACTTCAAACAAATAGAAGAGGCAACTAAAGAAATAAACCAATTAGACCCTGTTATTAGAGACGGGTTAATGAGTGCTTTTTACTCAGAGATGAAAGCTATAATAAATGTCCCAGTGTATGACAAAGACGGAAATGCAATAACAACAGAAGAGAACGGAGTAAAAGGAGTAAAACTTCAAGCAACAAAGATTGAAGACATGAACAATGCTCAGTTGGCATTTGCCCAAAGTGCGTATATAGCAAATGCTATAATCAGAAGAGCAGCAGTTAATACAACGGAGAAAACCGACCAAAACAAAAGTTCTTCCGTAAATATGGCAGCCATTGTTCACGGGGCTGGAAGTGGAGCAGCGTTATTAGAAAAACAAAAAAGGGATAGAGTAACAGACCTTTCAGACATGGTTGAAAACGGGCAAAAAGTACGAACTGCCGACACTATCGCCGCAAGATTGTTTGGGCAAGATTTTACAAAAAGATTTGGAGAAAACTCTGTGTGGCAAGTTAAAAAACCCTTACTCAAAAGTGCCTCAACGGGGGCAACAATAACGGAAGATATAATTGGAAGCGCAGCAATAACATGGGACGGGACTATACTTAACAAAAACGGGATTAAACTTGTATTAACGAAAGACGGAAAAAGAGTAGAAGGCAATGACATAACTAAAAACGTGCATCGTTTGGGGCAAAATATTATGACTACTACTGTTTATACAGACGAATCAGGAGAGGAAATAAACTATAGCGACAAGATGTATGCTGTAATTCAAGCGGCTATAAGCGGAAATGAAAAAGCGAGAGAGGCATTGAAAGAACATGGTATTAAAACACAACAAATAACAGGAATGGAAGTTTACGCTTTAAAGATGGGAGAAATAGGGACAACCATAAAAGGAGGGGTAATTATACCAAACAGTTCTACTGAAGGGCAAGAAATACTAAAACAACAGTTAGCCCTACACTCCTATTTAGGACCTACTCACGCATCAGTTGTAGCTCTTAAAGGGGCATTGACAGGAGACAGTGGTTCTACAGTTGTGCTTACAAGAGATTTCTTAACAGGAAAAACTCCCCCTTTATCTACCTATTTTGGAAGTGGTACTCTGTTTACCGACAACAACAACGCAACTCTATACCCCACTGAAGAACAAGGAGTTATTCCTAAACGACAAGAGGGAGGAACAATACAACAACAAATCACTCTGCAACAACAAAACACCCTGCCAGATATAACCTTAGACGATTTATACTAATGGACGAATTAAAACTACCATACAACGTTAATGCTTTTAAAGGCGGAGATGAACAACCAATGATTCCTGTTCTTCCCGATACACCAGCATACGCAAATACCTTTGCCCCTGCAATAGAAGAAGAACAAAAGAACAAACACGATGTCCTAAGACAAGAATCACTAAATGTAAATAGAAGTGTAGGATATGACGGGTCATACAAAGGCACTATATACTCCGACACAATGCGCAAAAGGCTGGAGGAAAGAGACGGAATGATAGGCTCTTTTATCTATCCAGATGCTTTAAAGACACCAGACTACGACTTCCGAATAGAAGACATAGAAAAATACTGGGCAAAAAAGGAGATACAAGACAAGTTCAAAAAGGAAGACGGCACAACAGATAGAAAAGCATTTGACAAATATTTTTTTGAAGTTCAGAAAACAATTAAAGGGTTACAAGACTTTCGTAGGTTTCAAGACGTAGTTCAAGAGTACGACCCTCTCAAAAACCTAACAGAAAGAGACTTAGAAGCAAGAAAAAGGTTTATGCCTACCCTTGTGCGTAAAACAAGCTACCGAGATGAAAGTCTAACGCTACAACACCAACTGCTAAACGAAGGCAAGATAGTAGACCTAAAAGGAAAACCAGTAGCGTATAACGGAAACTACTTTGGGGCATCAGACAAAGGAGTTTCTTATTCTGAGTTAGTAGGCAGAGGCTTTCACGTAGCAGTACAAGACGGTGAGAAAGTATTAAAAGAAGGAGCTTGGGGAAAAGACTTAAGTTTAGAAGACCGACTCGGCTACTGGGGTGTTTCAAGAATGGACAAAGCAGACTGGGCAGACGCAACATACATTATAGGAGGGGTCTTTAACGGGCTTTTGTCTACTGTATCTAACGTAACCCAAATTGCACAAATAGCCTCTGAAGTAGTAGGGGCTTCTATGCGTTTGACAGGCATGAGCAAGGACAACGCAGAGTATGTGTCAGGCTACAACATGTTCACAGGGACTAACAACTTTGTAGAACGCGTTATGGTAAACAAGTACGAAGGAAATGACGGCAATCTAAGACACTACGGGGACATAATAGGGAATGCCACAGGACAGCTGGGGGGTATGTTTCTTACAGGAGGACTTGGTATAGGAACTTGGGCAGCAGCTAAAACACTTATGGCAACTCGCAGCGCAGCTAAAATGGCACTGTTGGCTACTAACCTCATTAAACCTTCTACTGGTCCAGCGGTTGTAAACTTATTAAGGTCTGCTAATCCTTTATACCAACGAGTTGGGCTTGCTCTTAATCTCGGGGTATTAGGGGCAAACCAAACAATGGACGCAATGAGGCATAGCGGCATAGACATAAAGTACAGAGGACCAATGGGGATTGCAGCACTATCTGTCTTTGGCGTATTAGCACAAGTAGATGACTTTCTAATTGGCAAGAACTCTACACAATACTTTCTTAGCAAAGTGGGATTGTTAAACACTCCTGCTGTATTAGCTAAGAGCTTGGTGGATATGGTTACCCCTCTTAAAGGAGTATTGAACACTATGACAGAAAGAGAAGCCTCTAAGCTGTTTGTTTCATTAAGTGAAAAAGCGTACCAAAAAGTTATCCGCAGCCTTACAGGGAATGCAGGAGTTGGACAAGCAGTAAAAGAAACTTTCCAAGAGCTTATGGAGGAAGGAGCAGACAAAGCACTGTTAAACTTATACAATCAACTTCCCGAGAAAACATACGGCAAAGTAAGAAAAGAACACGCAGCGGTCAAGTTTCAAAACTTTGTTGACGCAGCTGTTGGTGGTGCTGCTGGTGGTGCTATTTCTGGGACAGCCCAACGAATGATTCAAGGAGACACCTCTAAAGAAGGCGAGACAGTCTTAGATGTCATTGTAGACGAGTCTTCGTACAAGAAGACTATGGCTATGTTAGTGGAACAAGCTGACGACACTAACAGAAGCAAGAAATGGTTGTTTTCTTCTATTGACATAGATGACAAAGGGGAGTTGATTAAAAAAGGGGCATTGACAAAGTCTGCCAACGCAACAACAGCTGACTTGATGATACACAATATGAAAGTATTGAAAAAGACGTGGACGGCTTTTAAGACTACATACAAGGACAAAACAAAAAGCTATCAGGCGATGTCAAAAGAGTTTAAGGAGTTAATAGCCCAAAACCCTGACGACACCAATTTATTTAGCTTTTTAGCAGGCAAGAAGTTTAAAGACCAGTTGTCTAAGGTTAAAATAGGCGAAGAAGATGAAACCGCAAATAAGGAGATACAAGAAGGATTGAACACTATACTTGTAGACGATGCTGATAGTATAAAAAGAGAGTTCTTTGACAAAATGTTTTACTTAGCAAAAGGAGGGGACACTACCTACTATGACGAGTATAACAGACTGAATGTTGATGTTATCACAAGAAACTTCAACAATATGCAAGAAAGGGTCGCTACTCTTCCTGCTATAACCGACCTTAATTCTACCCTTGACTTCTTAAATCAAACAGAAGGAGTAGCAGAAAAAGGACAAATAGAAAAAGCTACTTCTTTCATTGAACAAACGAATAAACAGCTTTTAGAAGGAAGACAAACACTAACAGAGGAATCCGCCCTGAACAATACTCTCTCAGAAACAGTGGAAAACACTAAAGCAAAGGTAGAAGGGACATTAGGGAATGACGAAGAAGCAGACATAAACCCGTTTTTAGAAGATATTTTTTCAGCAGTAGATAAGTATTCCCATTTCTTAGCGTCAGAAGTTAGAAGGGCAATTGAAGAAGAAGACATAGATGCAAAACTAAGTGTGATAGCATTAGTTGAAGATTTTTCGGCAAACAAAAAAATAGCTTTGGAAGCCCAAGTACAAGACGCTACTGAACAAGAACAAAAGCTGGCGGCTTACGGGAATAAGCTAAAGTCTTTAAAAGACATAACAGACCAATCGGTTATGGCAGATGTAAACAAAGAAATATACTTCTCCCCTATTGAGATAGACGGAGTACGATTTAACATAAAAGACATTGAAGCCAAAGCAAGCGAAGATGTTCAAGATAAAGACTTTGGAATATCCGAATATGCCGAAATGGAACAGGCGTTTCAGACATATAGGGCAATTAAACAACACCAGATACTCTACAACAACCTAACAGGAGCTAAAGTAAATGAATACCTAAAAGGGAATAAGACAGATTTAGTGCCTGCTATAACAGAAGAACAAGCAAAAGAATACACGGCATACCTTGCGAAAGTAGAAACAGACTTAGCCAAGCTAAAAGCGTTGGCAATAAGCAATGAAAGCAGTTTTGTTAAAAACAACTTTAACAGTTCAATAGGTGTGTTTTCAGATAAGCTCAGTAGAATCTCACGTATCACTTTTGTAGACCCAAAAACAGAAGAGGATATAAAAGAGATACAATCTCAATTAGGGGCATACATAGATGCTACAGCAGCGTTAGACCACATGGACGATGTTTTAGTTGACGAGCTTTCTAAAATAGAAGCAGGGTTGTTTACAGCTATTTCAGCGATAGAAGAGTCAATATTTAAAAGCTACAAAACCAACACTGCTGAAGTAGACACCGCCCTAAAAAACATTGCCGTTAGGTTAGCTCAGGCTGACTCAGCTTCAGCCGCAGAAGAAAGAGACGCTAAGATAGAAGAGCTGCGTACTTTCAACTACCTGCATCAGATAGCTACAGTAAGCACAACGGAAACCAACAAACAACTTTGGCTGGCTATTGCCGAGTTAAACAAAATAGACAAGTACTTCTTTCCTTCTTTTGAGCAAATATACGCTTTACAAAGAATGTATATGAGTATTTCCGCTTCTCAAAAAGGGCAAGAAATGCTAATTGCAAACGGGGTAACAGAAGTAGCTAACACGGTGATTATCCTAAATGGCTTTAATGGAACAGGCAAAACTAAAACAATGTCTTTGTTTAAGACAATGGTTAATGGAAAGCTCAAGTACTTTGCTCATAGTGAAAAACAAAACGAAAATCTTTCTAAACTGACAGCTGGAAAAGGTAGCTTTCTGTTTTCAGAGAAAGGTAAAAAAAACGACTACACTATTGTCCCAAGCACAGACCCCACTGACACAGACAGTATTACCCCTACGGAAGAGTCAAAACTAAATAAAGCTTTATCAGGGTTGAAAAAAGGCGACGTGTTAGTTGTAGACGAGTACACTATGTCTGCAACAAAAGGGTTGAAGATGATATTAAAAGAGGCAAAGGACATCGGGTTTCATGTTGTGTTGATAGGCGACACTGGGCAAGCTACTACAAATGCTACCAGTTACACCCCAAGAGGCAATCTCACAAACGTTTTTGCTTTGACAGACTCTACTGTCCCTTTGAAGCTACAACAAAGGGGGGGCATTGTTACAATACGAAAGGCAACGGACTACTTCAGGGGACTGCAAGCGGTGTTAGAAACCCAGAAAGGCGTTGTGGAGGCAGAGCAAGTGGATAAGATGCAGGAGCTAATTGAGAAGCTGCCTCCTTTTTATTATCAGGAACACACTGTGGAGGGTTTCACAGAAGGCATTTCGGTAGTAAGCACATTAGAAGAAGCAGAAGCACTTGTGAAAGGTAGAGAGGTTATTAAAATAGGGCATAGGGCAAGTGGGGACACTATGAGTGTTATGACGGCTCAAGGGTCTGAGGCGGAAGTAGTAATAATTGACTTGGGTACTTCTTTGACGAATGGAGAAATAAATGTTTTAGATTCAATCCCCTTTTACTTTTCTGTATCAGAACACTTTAAAAAGCTACTGTCTGCTTCTGGCAGGGCAAAGACGCATTTGATTATTATACAACCTGCTAATGACTTGTTGCAGGGCAAGTTCAAAAAGGTATCTGGGAAGGTTTCTGAGTTTAGTGAAAAGGAAGAAACGAGAAAGACCTTACACGAAAAGGGGACTTCGGCATTTGAGTCTTACAATACAGTTCCTGTTGTTTCTGCTACACCTGTTGTTGCTCCTGTTGTTTCTGCTACACCTGTTGTTGATACAGATACTGATACAGATACAGATACAGATACTGAAGCTGATACTGAAGCTGATACTGAAGCTGATGCCTCTAACAACAATTTGTTTTTGGCAGGAGTGAGGCAACTGTTAGACGCGTATAAAGGGCGCATTACCTACCCTGTTACAGACTTCGTTATAAACGTAGACAACACGGTTACTATTATGCTTAGAGGATTAGAAGAACAAACAATAGATATAAACGCCTCTTTTATTGAGGCGTTAAGAAAGACCACTGAGGTTATCTCCTGTTCTTTATTGACAACAGAAGGAGGGCTTGATTCCAAGACGGCAGTAGAAGTCTACACTGATTTAACTGGAAACACAATAATCATAGGAGCAGACGGGACTATAGACGCAAACAGTGATATGTACTATGTAATAAACAACATCGCACACACACATGAAAACGGAGGCTTTAGAGAAGTGTTAGATGCTGACGGAAAAGCTTTTGAAATAGACGACACCGCAACGGACAACTATGACAAAATTGCAAAATGCACGGTTGTTGGAACAAAACCCCCAGAAGGAAAAGGAAACAGAAACGAAAGCAAATTAAAACTATAAAAAATGGCTAATTGTAGCATAAAACCACAAGTCCAAGAAAGTATTAAAAGAGCAACACACGTAAAAAACATCTTAGAAGGACAGATAGCGTCAGACAGTGTAGATTTTACAAACCTGCTTATCGCTTTTGCCGCTTACGGGTTTCCCTCATTAGAAGGTCGCGTGAAGATAGAGTCAAAATACGCAAGTTCTTTTTACTTACCTGGAATGATAGACGATATACAAGTCTCAACAGGGGCAACTTTTGCAAAGGTTAAAGATTTCCTCAATAGCGAAGACCCAAGAGCGATAAAACTCCTTGAAAAATCAGATGCTTTTTACGACCACCTTAAAGCTTTCAACAACAAGGACGACATAGAGTTGTTTGAGAAGATAAAGAACTGGATAGCTTTAAACCGCACAGGGGTTACAACCATTGTCCCTGTTGATTATGCAGACGCAGATATCATAGTGCAGCAACCACTTGATTTTACAAGCAGAGTGCAAATGATGAGCCACATCATAGACACTATTGAAGACTCTACTTTAAGAGCTAAGGCAGCAGTGTTCCTTGACTATATAAGCACAGGGAACATTAATGCCCTAATAGACAAGGAACAAGCCACAGGCACTGACTTTGTAAGTAAACTGTCTAATGCTGTGAAGAACCAAACAAGAGTCCCCGTACAAGTGAGAACAGAGCTTGTTATGGAAGGAGGCATTACAGTTGCTAAACACAAGGTGTATATGGGAGATGAGCTAATAGGAACATTACAAGACCCTGCTCTGTTTCAACACGCTAACACCAATGAACTCAAACAGACACACGACAAGGCTGTAGAGATGTGGGGACTTGAACACGTAGAAAAAAGATTAGCTGCGTTTGGCAATGCTATTGCTGAATTACACCGAATCAAAACAGTCAGCTTGGAATTAGTCGGCTTAGGCAAAGGTAACTTCACACACAACAAAAAGAATACTTTTTTAACAGGTATCACATTGTCAAGTCTTCAAACAGACGAATACAAAAGCAATTTGCCTGCTAACCTTGAAATAGGAAAAAAAGTACTAATAGACTGGTCTAAGTGGCGAATGATAGCTGGAATAAAGATGTCCCAAAAAGAACGAAAAGAGCTATCTGGATTTGTTGAAAAAATAGGGGGCATAACTGAGTTAATGAACGCGACAGAAACTACAGTACAAGATGTAGACATTGCTCTTTTAAAAAAGTACCAGCAGTACTACGAAGAAAACAAATCATACCTAAAGCCCTTTGTGGTTTATTCTTTTACAGGGCAGGACTTAGAACCCCCTACTATTACTCCTAACCAGTTAGTTTCTCAGTACTACGAAAACTTGTTGGAGTTTATGGATAAAAGAGGGCGGATAATGTTAGACACTCCGTCTTTTACTTTTTCCGAGCTAATGAAAAAGTTTAGCACGAACTCCCCTATTAAACAGTATATTGACGAGTTGCAAGAAAGCGATAAGGAAGTAGATAAAAACGTGAACAGAGCCAAGTTAGGCTTTGCGTTTGTTTCTTCAGCAAGCACCCACAAGACATTAGAGACAATGCAATCACTGGTAACCAGTAACCGTATAAAGGTTTTCAATACTGACAAAGACGGGGTACATAGAAACTCTTTTGCAGTAGCTATGACAGCAGACGTAAATGGCGATTCTTCAAGCCCAAAGTCAATCTTGGAAATGCTTAAGGAAACAATAAAAGAAGGTAACTTTGACAGTAAACTTGGTCATTCATCAATTGGAGGAATCCTTAGTTCAGACGGTGCTTTTAGTCTAAAACAGGACGATGAGATATTAACCCATCTTTTTTCTTTTCTACCGCTGGTAAAAGTAGGTAAAAAATACAAACACGCTTTAGACTATTTGTTTCAAGAACTTGCTGATTTCAATGAAGACTATAAGAAGTTTTCTAATGAAACACTCAAAGGGGGCAAAAACATAACGGATTATTTGTTCAGTAAAAGGGCATCTCCTGCAAACATAATCAACAGAATGGTCGTTATGAAAGTAGGGGGCAAAGAAACAAGCAACCCTATCTATGACGAGCAAGGGGTGTTTGTTACAGTAGCCAGAAGGATAGGAACAAAGGCAGAGGAAATATTTGAGATAGAAAAGGCTTTAAAACGGAACAATAAAGACGTTGAAATGAGGTATCAAGCTAATGCTCTTTTACAAAAGGACAGTGGCAAAGCGGCTATAAAAAACCAAAACAGTGTAGGGGGCTTTGCTATTGTGGAAAGTGCCAAAATGGCTAAGTTAGGAATAGAGTACACTGTTCCGTCAATCCCTACTGAACCAAACATTTTATTAAGCGTTAAAGAGAGTAACCCTGTGGCGGCTGAAAGAACTACAATGGAAACTTTTCAAAACATAGTAGCCCACAAAGAGGTGTCTTCTACAATAAAAAAAGCAGTACAAGTATATATAGATATAAACGACACATCTCCTAAAGCTATTGCAGACGTTGACGAACTTCTTTTAGAGGAGTTTGAAGACAGAGACCAAATCCCCCCACTTTGTAACGTTACATAATGAGTAAAATATCCTTTAACAACTGCAGCACCACTGCTCAAAAAATGGAGTTTTTAGAACAAGAAGGCAAAGCAACAAATACTCAGAACAGGGCAGTAATGCAAGAATACGTTGCTAAATACCACCCTGTAACGGTGTTGAAAACTACAGAGGCATATAAAAGCACTGTTACTGACGACCCTACAAATGCCCTTTTGTATTTTCCTAAAACAGATAACCCTGTTATAGAAGGAAAAGGACTGTCCATATACGAAGATGAAAATGGACTGTATATGTATGGTTATTCTAAAGAGATTGCAGACGCTAATGAGGCAGTTAAAAAAGACCCTGAAAAGGTTTATTTTAGCAACCTCCTAATGGAATCAGACATACTTACAGAAGGAGTAGTAAAAGAGATTAAAGAACAGTTCGTCCCTTTAAAAATAGGGGAAGAAGTAGACAAGAGACCTGTTAGCGAAGTAGTATATGAGATATCCGAAAAAGAACTAAACAACTATACCCAAACTGAAATATCTGGTTTTATACAACGCTTTAGAACAGAAGTGTTTGACAGTGTTTTCAGATACAAAATAGGAAAATGGGAAGAGTTATACCGACTCAAAAAAGAAATCATAGACAAAGCCAAAGAAGGAATAAATGACGATACAAAAAGCACACACTATTTTGTGTTTATGTCTAAGTACTTTGACATATTCTTAGAAAACGAGTTCAAAGATGTGTTCACAGTAGATAGAGAGAAGCAGGATTACAAAATAGCAGTTACAATAGAAGAAACCGAAACAGAAATAGACGAAGACGAAGAAGGAGACCACGAGTATTCAAAAAACCAACTGTTTGTTGAGAGCAATAAACCACTAAAAGTAACTGGTTTTATGAAGATACTCTTTGGTGCTTTGAAAGGGACAGACGGCAAAAGGTACACTTACCCTAACTATGTCATCGCTTTATCCGAACTACAAGCTACTACCCTAAAAGAGTTTAGAGAGAAGGTAGATGCCTCGCATAGCCCTGAAATAAAAATCATTAAAGAGTACCTGTACGGACTTAAAGGGATAATAGCGTCTTCTACAACAACACCAAACCCTCTAATAAAAGATGCCTTCTCTCCTATCGCCTCTAATATAGAAACAGCCCTGCAACAAATAGCAACTTCTAACAAGCCACAAATACACGCCAACATAATAAAGAAAGACAAAACAGAACAAGGCTTAGAGGTACTCTCTGTGTTTAGAACACAAGGGCAAAAAGAAAGACTAAACTCTATTGTAAGTATTGTAAATGACAAAGACGTGCTTGCCCTTTTAAGAGCGCATACTGGGCTAAAGAAAAAGGCAGAAGACACTACAAAGACTGCTGAAGAACAAGCGGTAGCAAAAGAGCTATACAAAGAATCTATTGTCAATCTATCAAAAGTGTTAGGTATAATAAACAGCCCTGACGCAACAGTGTTGATAAATGAAATATCAGCTAAAGCAAGTAGTTCAAAAGATGACAACCCACAGAGGTTTAGCAGAAGCATCTCACAAGACAGCGACCTCATAACACTTATACAACAAGGTGAGGCTTTGCAAGCTAACAATACACTGACAGTTAGTGTAGACGGCAAGCAGGTATCTGTCTTACAGAGAAGCAATCAGCTAAACACATTGCCTGCTGTTTCAACAGAGTATGGAAAAACAGACACCTTCTCAGTAGGCACAGTTGTAGAAACAAACAGGTTCAAAGACGGCGACTTAGCAAGAGGGGTAGTCAGAATAGACAATACCGCATATCTACAGTCAGGGTACGTTTTAAACGGGTTCAAAATATCGTATGCTGGGTTCACTGATTTAGAAATGCTGAAGACAGCGTTAGAGATGTTTAACAAAGGAAGAAACATTGCCCAAACTTCCTTTTTAATACAGACCATAACACAATCTGACCAATCAACTCCTGTTGCTACTCAAATTAGTTTTGGCTCAAGATTCTTTGAAAATGTGTCTTTAAACTTTAAAGATGAAAACGGAAAACCAATAGCGTTTGACAGTAGCAACAATGCTCACTGGATAAAAGTCCTTAACCAACGCACTTTCAAAAACGAGTTAAACTATTGGGGACACACATTGCGTAACATGTTTGCCCACATAGGATTACCCCCATACATAACTCTATCTGAAATGGTAGAAGAGCTAAGTAAAGAAACGGCTATCCCAGAAGGAATATCTGTCAATCAACTCCAAGCCAGATTAGGTAGAAACTACATAAGTGTTTCTAAAGACGGAAAAACATTTAGTCTTAACCCCGACTTAAAAAAATACCTCAACGCTCTTGACACACAAGAAGGGTTTACTTCTGAGTTAGACAAGATGTGGGAGGAAACCCTGTTAGTAATCAAAGACAGGTATGCCGCTGGTGTTTTTAGTGCCGATGAAACTGACCAGTTAAAACTAATGCACTATCTACACGCTTATACAGACCGCGTGATTAACCCATTGCTGGTAGGCGATATGTTCTCCTATAAAGGCAACAACGTGTTTAAGAAGGTGGTAGACAGGTTTAAGAGGAGCAAGCAGTCAGGAGGCATAGGGTTAGCTGAAACAGCTTTCGGATTAGGAGAAACAGTTAGCACAATTGCCCTCACCTCCTTTTCAAGCAGCAAGTTGTTCAAAAACGATTTGCCTGATAGCAACACTGACACACGGATACATGATGTTTTTGGCAACGAGGTAAAAGACTTCAAGGCAGTAGACGGACAGTCTTTTATGTCCCCTTTACAAGCACGATTAATGAGAGAGTCATTCGGTGGGGACTTGCAAGACTACTTCAAGAACGGGCTTGACACTAAGACACTGATAACAGGAATGCTGGGCAACCACACAATCAATATAAAAGACTCAACCCTGACTATCTCCCCAAACATTTACCGCATATCAACGCCTGTGCAGAAGGCAATATACAGACTAATGTATAGCCGAACATACGCAACAGACTTAACCGATATACAATCCTCTATTGACTTTGTTGTAGACAAAGTAATAAAAGACCATGACAAAAGACAAGGGCTTAAAACGCACCTTTCAGAAAACCCAACCCACAACAACGCTTGGGAGTTATTGCGTAGCATCAACATAGGCTTAGGAAACAATAACACGAGCAATGAAATACTACAGGAGTCAGAAGACTTGCTGTATTACCTCACTATTGTCTTTTATCTTCAAGGTGGCAAATACAGCGACATCAAAGAGAAGTTTTTCAGCAGTGTTTCTAACATAGAAAACATTAAAGCCAACAACGGCATAGAGCTAAAGCCAATAGACGACTCTTTTGTATTTGAAGACGGCAATATTGCTATAAACAATGCGACATTTGACGACTATCAGTATTCTCAAATACCAACTAAGAACATAAAGATACAGTTAAATGCCAATCACGACATAGCGCACTCTGCTATAACCCTAATGACACAAGCGGTAAATGTGATGGGTATTCAAGGGAGAGTAGAAAAGGGCAAGAAGATGAAGGAAATAATCAAACGCCTTACAGACACAATAGTAGTGGACATACCGCTACTCAAAGACATACCTGAAGAAGAGCTAAACGAAGAGTTAACAAAAATACTGTTACAAACTATTGAGGATAAAGACAACCTCATGCAGAAGAATGAGATATTAGCATCAGAAGACGGTAGCATAGTTTTTCTGCCATACTACTCCAATCTTTTAAGCAACAAGCTAAACACATATATAAACAAAGCAATTAAGCCTAAGATAAAAGGGGACTTGTTTGTGCTTAGACAAGGCACTAATATGATACAGGTTTATGACTGGCAAGTTGCTACAACAGGGGAAACACAGTCTGGGCTATATGACGAGTACCAAAGTGCAATGTCAAAAGGACACGTGATAGTAGGAAAACCTCGTACATTGAAAAACGACGGCATCTTATACAAAGGGAAAGACATTAGATTCCCTAACAAATACAACGAAGAAGAAAAAGACACCATAACAGAAAGAGCATCTGAGATATTACAAGGGGTAGCCTCAAAGACAATAGACGAACAAGTGTGGTTAGACTTTATAGACGAAAACAGCAGTGTTTTTACTGTAAGACCGTTTGAAGTAGTTTTACCAAACAACTACAGGAAGGAACTTCCATTTGTGCAACAGCTCGGATTAAACGCTTCACAAGCTGAAATAAAGCAGTGGTATGATAAAGCAGGCAAAGAAGAAGACAACACGGAACTCGCTCATAAAAAGTATTTAGAACTGCAATCTATAAAAGAAGTTATAGTAAACAGGATACCTACAACAGGTCTTCACTCTTCTGGGTACTCTAAAATAGTAGGCTTCCACAATGACAACTCCAACACTATCTTTATACCAGACGGCATAATGTATATACAAGGCTCGGATTTGGATATTGACAAAGGAGTAACTGTTTTACGCGACCTTAAAACAAAAGACAAAACAGGCAACGATAAACAAAGCATAAAAGAAGCTAACAGCATATTAGACACCTTTATAGATGTGTTGTCTAAACCTCGTAGCTACAACGAGGCACACACTCCTGTAACAACCAACGAGATGGACGAGGTTAAGACAGACCTAATGGAGGAATTGTCAGATGAAGACAAAAGGTTTATGAACTTTAACCCGTACAGAACCTTTATGGATATGATAGCTGGCAACTGGCTAAACGGTGGAGGCAAGACACAAGTAGGGGTATATGCTAACTCTCAAAAAGTATATAACAACGTGTTTTATGTTTGCAGCACTCTAATTGAAGAGGCATATTTCGCAGCAAAAAGCGTTTCTTTTTATGGACAATCTGCCGAGTGGATAAGAACAGAGGGAAGAAAATGGGTACTTGCAAACCACTCTGACGCAAAAATAAAACAAGTATTTAATTTGTTTCCTGCTATTACATTTCAAAGCCCTATATTAGTAGAAGCAACAGACGGAGGCAAGGCAAACACAATAGGCAATATCTTTCAACCACGCAGTAAAAATCAAGTTTGGGCAAGTCAGTCAGGGGCAAGTAACTCCGCAATGGACAATGCAAAAGACCCTAAGTTAGCAATAATAGGTAGCACGTCAGTAACCTCTCCCCTAATAGGAGCGGCTATGATGCTTGGAGGAGAAGACAGCTCTCCTATTCACTATTCGTTTTTAAAGTTTTTTGCTGACCCTATTACCAAAGCTATTGTCAAGAACAAAGGGCAAGCCACTGATAAAATGACAGCTGAGTTTGAAAAAGACCCAGCCTCTAAAGGGCTTGTTGCCAAGTACTTAAAGGACTACAAGGCTTTAGAAAAGTGGGCGGAGTTTTCTAACGGGCTTGCTAAACTGTTAAAGATAAATCAGGGCGCACCGTTTCAAACAGTAGACCTCTTGATATTTCAAGACGACTATGATACAGCAATGCAGGCTAAAGACGGCAGAATAAAAATAGTAATGGACAACTTACCAGAGTTTTCTAACTATTTTAAAGTAATGAATAGTAACACAAAGTCAAAGTCCAAGCTGTTCAAAGATGTAGCTTTGATAATGGAGTATTTTAGAACAGATAAAAACATAATAGCCTCTCAAAAAACAAATACTGATGACGAGGCTGAAACAATAAACGTCAACAAGTCAGCAAGGACAAGAGACCATTACAAAAGCATATCAAAAGCAGTGTCGTATTTGCTTTTAGCATCAAGCAGAGTAAACATAGCCATTGATTACAATGGAAAAAAGGAAGTCTTTGAAATAAATAGCAAAGAAGTTTTGGACTATCAAGGAAACACAGTAGGGTCAAAGGCACTTGAAGACTTTGGCAGAAGGTTTCCTAAAATGATAAAATGGTATTTAACCACAAACTCATCGTTATATCCTACCTTATACGACAAAGTCAAATTAGACGAGGACGTAATAGGCAAGGACGAAACAGTAGCCAAAGCAGAGATAAAGTACTCAAGCACATTAGACTACAAGACACAGTTAGCTCTTCAAGAGGAGTTTCAAAAGATGCCTCTTGAGTGGCAAGACGCATTGTATATGTACTCTGCTATGAAAGACGGCGAGTCTTTTGGCAAACACACCTTCACTTCTATTTTCGGGGGCAGCGTGCAACGTCAAAGAACTATAGACGCTATACGCAGATTTGACATTCGCAAAGTTCCTGACGACTACATGATGGACGCAATAAGAAAGATAAGCAAAGGAGGGTTTCGGCTTGTGTTTAACACTCAGCCAGCGGTAAACGCAAGTGTTGTCAGCATAGACTCCTCTCTTTCAAAAAACGAAATGGCAACAACAGAAGCCAAAACAAAGATGAAAGGGCTTGTAGGAGCTTTGTTTACAAAACTGTTTGACTTCCTAAACGCAAAAGGAGTGGTAGTCCATTCTGGAAACAGTGAAACGTTAAAAGCCGTCTTTATAGCAAAGGGGGGGACGGAAGCAATGTACAATAACTACGCCTCTTCTGCAAAAGGGTTTACTTTTAAAAATGAAATTTATATAAACCCTTTTGAAGATAGCGAAAATGTGCTTTTAACAAGAGCGCACGAGTACGCCCACATATTTTTACAAATGCTAAAGCACGGAGGCAAAGAAGCTAATGCCAGCTATGTCAAGCTATTAGAACAAGTGAAAGAGGCAAGAGGGGAGTTCAAAGAGTCAATAGACAAGGTCAATGCGTTGTATGAAGGGGAGTTAGAAGAAACCTCAGAAGACTATTGGGAAGAGGTTCTGGTTCAAGAGTTAGAAAGAATAGCCAAACTTGAAATTGAGAAGAAGCCTGTTGAAATAACCCCTTCTATACAAGACGCAAGAAAGTCAATATGGCAAGCCATAAGAGCCTTTTTCACGTTTGACTTTAGCTTCAACACGGTTAAGGCAAACAGAAAAGGGGTAAGTGCAGAAGAAACCCTTCTTTCTATTGTGAAGTCGTTACACAGATACATAGGCGAAAGCACAAAGGAAACTTCTCTGAGAGAGCAATACCCGTTAAAAAGCCTGACCAAGACGGAAACAGAAAAGGTTCGCCAAAGCAAACAAGACACAGAACGCCCTATTGGTAGGTTTACTAATCAAGACACTCTTACTCCTAACTATGACTATGTTCTTTTAAGAGAGAGGTACATGAAAGACCTAAACCCAAAACTCAACGCGGCACTGATAAAAAAATTAGAAGCAAACAAAACTCCTGAGAGCATTAGGATAATCTTAGAAAACGCAGGACTGATATCTTCTGCTCCTACTGTGTTAGCTCTCTCTTTGTTTGATGCTCAAAACCTAAAAGAAAAAGACCAGCACAGGGTTAATAGAATATTCCAACATTCTTCTAAGCTACAAGTTGAAAGAAGAGAAATACGCGAAAGCCCTGACCCAAGATTTAAGGACGTGTTGTATGCTGTTAAAACAGTAAACGGCGTAGAATACATAGACTTGATAGGGTGTTTGTCTGTTGTACCTTTAACTAAGACGCACGGTTCTTTGACTAAGTTTAGTTCATTCACCAGCTTCTTTCAAAACAACATAAGAGATGCAAAGATGTTAGAGCTTGCTATCTTTGCCTTGTACTTAAAGACCAAGTATCCAAAAGCTGTGTTTGGAACTATGAAGGTAGCCCAAATTGCAAACAACTTGGACAAAGCGGAAGACGTGCATATAAAAGATGCCAATCAAGTGATACGTGAGTTCCAGAGAATGGGCAAAGACAACAAGGACAAGTACACAGCAGACTTCTTAGCCACTTTAAAAGACAAAGACTTAATAGAAGCTATTCAGAGTATAGACTTGGTGGCTTCCAACTACCTTGAAATATACAAGCAGGAGTTTGCTGCAATGGGGGCAAACTTAGAAAAGACAGACGACAAAGTTGCCTTTGTTAGAAAACGCAAGTCGGAAATAAGAAACACGACTGTTGGATTTTCAACAAACGAGGAGTACATTTTATTGTCGCGACTTGAATCAGAGCTTATCGGCTTAGACATGCAAGGCAACAAGGTGATTGACAAGATAAGTCGCTGGCTTAAGTCCTCTTCTGATTTTACAAACGAGATAGTGCAGTATGTTCAGAACTTGACTAAGAAGGCTTTTGACAATATAGCGAAAGAGTATTGGAGCGGATTTAGAAAAGTGTCTGATTTGAAAACAGCAGCATTGATTGTGGCTCTTAGAAAAGCCTTGCCCGAGTTGCAGTACGGAACAATCAAAGGCTACCGTGAGTACTACAAGCACTTGTGGGAGACGGATACTAATGGAATAAAAACAGGCAGATTGATAAACCCTGTAACCTCTCCTACTGTCAATCCCTCGTTGTGGAGTAGCAAGTGGAGTCATTTGCTAAAAGACAAAGACATTATAGGCTACATTGAATGGTACAAGGACACTTTGGCAGAATACAAAACAAAGATGTACCAAAGAGAAGAAGGCATAAACAGGTCTCCTATAAGCCTACTTGGGGACGAGTACTTTATACCTTTGGTCAATGCCAAATGGTCGCAGCAGCTGTTCCAAAACGGAAAGATAGTAAAAGCTTTTAACGAAGTTACAGCTGTAATAAACGACTATGATAGAATTTCAGGGAAGCAGTTGCTCACGGACAACTTAGACAAAGACTTATACAATCACTTTGTTTCTCAGTCTTTAAGCAAAGACATTTACTTTAACAGGATAGGGCTACAGCGATTAGGGGACAACACCTATGCAGTACAAGAGGGCGGCAAGGTCAAGAACGAAAGTACAGAGATACACTTGGAGAACTTGTTGAACTTGTTCGTTATGACAGAAATGAAGCAGTCCCATTTGAAGGAAGTCGCAGAAGTCTATGACACTGTCCTGACTATCTTAAAAGCAGAAAACAACCCAGACCTTGACTACTCTATAAGATTCTTTACAGACCAGTACCAGAGGGTTATTCTGAACCATAAGAACTTAGACAACGGGTTGTTTGATAAAATAACCTCTGCTTTGGGGTCAGTGGCGACATATTTCGGCATTGGCTTCAACATGACAACAGCAGTACACCAAATGGCACAAGGGCAGTGGAACTTGTGGAACAATGCCTTTTCTGGTGTTATGGGAGTAGACAATGCGGTTAGCATGAAGGCTTGTGCAAAAGCATTTGGCATAATGACTACGGCGACAGGAGGAAACATTGCAGGCACTATCTTTAAGATAGGCGGCTACAACGGGCAAAACACCAAGACAGTAGAGAAAGTTGAAGCCTTGTCTAAACATTTCAGATTGTTGGACATGGACTATAGCAGGATAACAGGAAACCAGTATTCGCTGACAGGGAACTTTGCTTCTGACTTACCTTTCATAGGACTGAACGCAGGGGATTACTTTAACAAAATGCAGTACTTTATTGCAAAAATGATTGACGATGGTTCTTGGGACGCGTACAATATGACTAAGGTTAATAAAGACGGCAAAAAAGTAAAAGACTCGGAGGAAGGAATTTACACGTTGTTTTATGACGAAAGCAAAGACAGACGGCTAAAAGAAAACCCTTTGTTTAGGGCATACCTTGTTGAGCAGGGATTAGAAGTAGACGGGAAGCTAACAGACGGCTACTCTTATGAAATGGCTAACAAGATAAGAAGGCTCTCTGACATATTGTTTGGCACGTTTTCTAAAGAAGACCAGAACAATCTTAACTCGTATGCGTTTTTTAGATTGATACTTGCTTTTAGAAGGTGGGTTGTCCCTAAGATAATGCGGTATTGGAACGGGAGAACCTTTGACAATAAGGAACTCGGCAACCTTGTAAACAAAGACGGCAAAATGGTTTGGGAAGGCACGTTTAGTGAAGGTATATTTATGTCTATTGGCTCTTGGATGTATAACATCAACAAGGCGTTCAAGCAAGACGGAATGGGCATATCTGTTTTCCCCAAAGCGTGGGGCGAGCTAAACAAAACTCAGCAAGACAACATTTACAGAGGGGCTACGGACTTAGTTATGTTTATTGCTCTTGTTTCTATGATGATGTTAGCAGAGCCTGACCCAGAGGAAAGAAGTAGAAGAAGGGGGATATGGAAAAAGATATATGACCTAACAGCAGATTTCACTATTGCGAATGACCCGAGTCAGGTTTTGGCAATTATAAAATCTCCTATCACGTTGGTTACCTATTTAGAGAGGCTGCTTTCTATTTTCACGCTTGGGCTTTTTACGGGAATAGAAGGGGCGACAGGGTTTGATATTTTGACAGACCGACAAGTTAAACAGAGATTAAAAGGAGTACGTGATTTTGGGGGGTTGTTTGTACCACTCTACAAAGACTACAGGTACTGGGAAGAAATGATGGACGATAAATAAATAAACAATAAA
>Ga0163154_10000627_pt1 | contig 54663 bp, 67 predicted proteins | sample OliLakLV19MP9P1_FD_148649 | JGI IMG/M metagenome (GOLD analysis project Ga0163154, IMG submission 148649) | Freshwater microbial mat bacterial communities from Lake Vanda, McMurdo Dry Valleys, Antarctica - Oligotrophic Lake LV.19.MP9.P1 | ecosystem: Environmental > Aquatic > Freshwater > Lake >...
CTACCGGGACCACTTGGACAGTTCCCGCCCGCTAAGAGATCGACGCGCCGGGTGTAAGGGATAGGTTACTGATTCTTGAGTAAGCACCGCCACCACCGCCCATGCGGTTGTTGCTGCCATTTTTGCCCGCTGCGCCACCGCCGATAACCTCGATGGTATTTGAGCTTGACCAACTGGCGGGAACTGTCCAAGTGGTCCCGGTAGTGAGGTAAATGCGCACATCGCAGGGGGTGGCGGTGACTCCGGCCGGCGTATTGTTATAAAAGCTCGCCCATTCCGCCGCCGTGTTGGTGGGGACGAAGATGGCCTGACCGGAGCTGTGAGTGTTCGTGACGTCGCGGCATACGAAATGTTCGGTGATGGTGGCGGAGACGCTATTATTTATTTGATAAGAAGGCGCAGCCATCGCTGCGCTGGCGCTTATGGTCAGAGCGCAAATCCATCCAGACACTTTCCACAATATGATACTTTAAGCGTAACATTTAATTCGTCTTGCCTTAGGGTTGTGCCTAACGTTTAGGTAAATGATCGGCCAGATTATTATGAGTGTAACCGCCACAAAGAGCTAAGGGGCGCTGCCCCTCGCGCGGGACAACGGTTTCAGGCTTCGCCCGGCCGTTCCGGCCGCCCTTGCCCTTGCTACCCCCGGTCTCGCCGACGGGCAGGGTTTCAGCGCGACACGGGTCGCGCCGCAACCCTGCTTCAAGGAGCACGCCCATGGCGACCCCGGAGAACCCTATCTTTCTGGTTCCGTTATCAAAACTTTTGCCGTCTCCCGTCAATGTGGGGCGGACGGGGCGCGGCGAGAACATCGCCGAACTTGCCGCCTCCATCGCGGCGCATGGACTCTTGCAGAACTTGACCGTCGCGGCAGTGAGCGATGCGGATGCTAAGGCGACCGGCAAATTCGCGGTGGTCGCCGGAAACCGCCGCCTTGCCGCCCTCAAACTGCTGGCGAAAGACAAGCGCATCCTCAAATCCTATCCCGTGCCCTGCGCGCTCGCGACCGCCGATCCCGAAGAAACCAGCCTTGCCGAGAACCTGCTGCAAGCCCCGATGCACCCGGCAGATCAGTACGAAGCCTTTGCGCGTCTGAACGCCCGTGGGATGGCGGCGGAAGATATCGCAGGCCGCTTCGGCGTGACGGCGACGGTGGTAAAGCAGCGGCTGCGGCTGGGTGCCGTGTCCCCCAAGCTTATGACGTCCTACCGCGAGGGCGGACTGACGCTAGAGCAATTGATGGCATTCACCATCACCGACGACCACGCTTTGCAGGAGCGCGTCTTGTCCGAGCTGACGTGGAACAAGACCGTGCTGTTTATCCGGCGCGCGCTCACCGAGGGCCATGTGGAGGCCGACGACCGGCGCGCCCGCTATATCGGGCTTGAAGCCTACGCCCTCGCGGGCGGCGAAATCGTCAAGGACTTGTTTCACGAGGCCCATGAAGGTTGGCTCACCAACGCCAGCCTGCTCGACCGGCTGGTGCGCGAGAAACTTGCCGGTGAGGCGGCGGCGGTCAAGGCCGAGGGCTGGGCATGAGTCACCGTCGAGCCGGAGTTTCATTACACCATGGCGGCGGGGATGCGCCGGATTTACCCGCAAACGCCTGATTTGAGCGTGGAGGATCAGCAGAAACTTGATACCTTCAGGGCCGAGTACGAGGCGTTGTGCAAAGGCCATGACAGCGCCGACGATCTTTCCCCCGAAGTCGCCCTTCAGCTTGAAACGCTTGAGGACGCCCTCGACAAGGCGCATGGCGAACCGGTCTATGCGGCGGGAGATATCGCACGATGCGGGGCGTTTGTTTATCTGGACAGCAATAGCGGCTTGCGCATCGAGCGCGGCTATTTGCGGCGGGAGGATGAGCCGGAGAGCGCCGCCGGGAGCAGCGCGCCACCCACGAAATATGAGGACGGTCAAAATGGCGACGGTGACGACAATGAGCCGTGCCGCCCGCTCTCCGACCGGCTGGCGGCGGAGTTGAGCGCTTGCCACACGCAAGCTTTACAGGCGCGGCTCGCCGCTGATAGCGGCGTCGCGCTCGTGGCCCTCCTCCATGCATTCGCCTTACAAACCTATTACCGGCACGCCAGACTTTCCTGCCTCGATATCGATTTGCGGCCGGTCGCGTTCGGGCACTTTGACGCAAACATGGCTGATAGCCGGGCTGGAAAGGAGCTTGAAGCTGCGCAAGCCGCCGCTGGCGCGGCGCTCCCACGCGACCCTGAGCACTTATGGGCGTTTCTAACCAGCCAGACGCAGGACGCGCTGCTCGCCTTGCTATCCGTGTTGATTGCCCCCTGCGCCAACGCCATCACGGCTGGCAACGGTCAGGATATGACGCGCAGTCGGGTGGGCGACGCTTTGAGCGACGCGCTCGGTCTCGATATGACGGTTTATTGGACGGCGACGGCGGAGGGGTATTTCGCGAGAGTGTCCAAGGCGCAGATCGTGGCGGCGGTGCGGGAGGGCGTGTCCGAGGAGGCAGCGCGTCGCATCGAGGGCCTGAAAAAGGTCGAGATGGCCGAGGCGGCGGAGGCGTTGTTTAAGGGGCGAGGGTGGTTGCCGGAGCCGTTGCGGGCGGAACGGACGGAAACAGCAAGGCTTTAAGGCGACTAGGAACAACAGCCTGAAGCTGCATCCGGATTTGCGAGATAGGCGCTCATATGCGAGCCTGCGCAAAGTGATCAGATATCCATCTCGAATTGGCCGCGTCTGTTGGGCGGCTGCGTCACGGTAGTTTCCGCAGGCTGTAACGAAGGTTCCGGCGGCGCTTGTGGTTCAACCTGTGGGGCGACGCTCCTCTTGAATGGCCCCTCCAGCACAGCTTGGGCATGCTCCGCCCCAAAACTGGTGACCACGCCGCCCAGAGCAGTGCGGCTCGTTGCCCAGCCGCCTTTGGCCGTCAGCCGCAAGGTGTTGCCCCCAGATGATGGTGGCGTTGGCGTTGCGCCACAGCATGTTGAGCACCGCCATCTTGGCGCAGGTGCGGTCGACATCCACGCCGATAAAGTGCGCGTTGGGTCTGAGCGGGATGGCGGCCAGGAAAAAGCGGCCGCTGCCGCAGGCCGGGTCGGAGATGACCGCATCCTCGGGCGTTGTTTCGTCGATGGTCATCCGCGCCATCAGCTGGCAGAGCGGCATGGGGGTGAAGAACTGCGCCATTTCCTTCTCGGAAGCGCCCTCGGTTTCGTAAATCTCGCCGAGATGGTCGTGGATGACGCCCGCCTCGTTGTCCTTCGCCATGGCCAGATGCACCGCTCCAAGTGCCGCCGCGAAATGGTCGGCCGGATGGTTCTTGCCGGGCACGAGCGGGCCATACCGCCGCATGGTCTCCATATAGCGCTCCTCATCCCGGCAGAAGGCGGCTAGGCTTAGCTCCAGCCAGTCATAGAAGCGTTGGAAGAACCGCACTCCGGCGATTTTGCGCAACTCGCGGGCGACGGGATGCGTCATGCGCGCCGCCAGACTAGGCGACGGATAAAGCATATAGTCGTGCTCACGAGACGAAAGTTACGTCAATCGCACGGTGCTCGGAACCACTACAGGCAAGCTGTTGCTACACGTATAGGCATAGGGATCGACTGGCTAAGCAAACCGCGTCAAAATCGGTTTGCCGCCGCGTCTGCCAAAGCAAGGCATGACAGTAACTCCGCGCGCAGATCGGCAACTGACTGGCGAGGATCGTCTTCCATCTGCACGAGGTCGGGATCGAGAGCCTTGGCGACAAGCTCTTTCAGCGTTGGCGAGGGAAGCGCAGTGGCACGTGTCACCGCGTCAATGACATCTTCACTCACACCGAAAGGATCGATAACAACACGACCATCCAGGGATAGACTTAGGTTCAGGTTGGCTTTTGTAAGCACGACCACATCCATCTGCGCATCCGGTACACAAAACCGGAGCTGGTCTGTCCGAATGACATAGCCATCGTCTTCAACGCTAATCGATAACGTACGGTCGCTTTCGTTCATCAGAGGTAGATCCGAAAAGTTCAATTGGCTGATAAGTCATAGTCCAGCACGCTAAAGAGGCAGAATTGTCTCCCAATCGGTTTTTTCCTCCCTTTGTCTGTCATAGTTAATGTGACAGGATAAGTGACGGATTTGTGCAAGAGATCACTGATGCAGGGGACTGTCACGCAACCGAACGATTGAGTGACCCCTAAAACCATCTTCTCGGGCGTTTACTCCGATCGAAGTCGCGGCTCGGCAGTGGTGGGGAGGGGGTACGCCCAAGTTTAGCGTTCCAATATGACCACGAACGCGCGTCTATGACGCCCGCAGGCGCATGATCTATGGCTTCAGCCAGCCCCCTCAAACCAACATGCTCAATCAAGAGGGCCATATCCTCATCCGTTGCGTGTCCCATGGCGAAAGCGAGGAGTTCAATCGGGTTGCGGAGAGCCGTTTCTGGTTGTTTGAACCAGATTATGCGCTTGGCCGCGCGTAATAGTTCCGGGGTGATGGGAAGCGGGTTCATTTCGTCAGCCCTGATTTACGTGACCATGATGCTGTCCGTTTAAGGCTCGGCAGCCGCAAAGGGTCAACGGCCACCGAGGCGGCGGTTAGACGTTGTTTGACCGCCTCCGGCAAGCGATCAAGATCACCGTCCCTAAAATAAGTAAGCGCCTTGAGCGTCGGCGTTGGTGCAAAGTCCGGCCCAAAAACCACCTTAGCAGCTGCGAGTTGAGTGCTAAGATCGAGGCCAACTTGCTCAATGAGGGCATCAATATCAAGGTAATCTTTGACTTGCGCGCGTTGCTGCACGACCTGCGCTTTAGTGACTGCGAGATCAAGCAATGACGCAATTAGGAGACGATTATCCTCAGCCACAAGAGGTTCCTCAATCCGCCTAAGGTGAGGTAATCCAAAAAATTATACTTTAACCGGCCCGCCGCGATCAACGATGCAGGTTAAAGTATTCGGCTCCTGCTGAATAATGGTTGTATTTCTCAGAAACGGCAGAGACCTATAAACCTTAACCGTATCAATTTCCCTGCCGACAAAAAAGTCAAAATCTTCTGATATCCGGTGGCCAAGTTGCAATGCTAAAGCCGTTCCGCCATACAAAATAAAATCGGATGGAAGATTGACGAGCTCCGCCCACAAGTTTTTTTGAGCCACTGGTAAAATGTCGGTGCGGGGCGCAAAACGCTTGTTCAAGTCAGGTTCCTTTGACTGATAATGGCGCATCCAACGATTTTAGACAACTCCGACAGCAGGAGTAACGGAAAACACATGCTTGTTGGACGGCTGAGACCCATCTTTGGCGTCAACCTTCATGCAAAACTTTGAACGCGCCGCACATCGGGCATCACCGCTTTAACGCTCGCCACAGCGTTGATCGTGCAACGGCCAGATCCCGCGCGACCCTTGCGACATCTTCCCCCGCCGCGAGCCGAGCCCGCACGCCAGCGAGCACGGTCGCCGACAGCTTGCGGCGGCGGCCGCCCTTGCGCCCCCGTGCAGCGGCGACCTTGAGGCCGGCCTTGGTGCGCTCGGAGATCAGCTCACGCTCAAACTCGGCCAGAGCCGGGAAAATACCGAACACCAACTTGCCTGAGGCGCTGGTCGTGTCGATGTCATGACTGAGGCATTGAAAGCCGATATCGCGCGCCGCCAGATTCTCCACCTTGCCGACAAGTTGCTTTAAGGAGCGCGACATCCGGTCAAGCTTCCACACCACCAAGGTGTCGCCCGCGCGCATATGCGTGAGGAGCGCTGACAGCTCCGGCCGGTCGGCCCTGGCGCCCGAGGCCGTCTCTTCGACGATACGCCCGCACCCGGCGGCTTTCATCGCGTCCAATTGCAGATCGTGGCTCTGGTCGGCGGTGGAGACGCGGGCATAGCCAATTTTCACCGGCGTTGGCGATCCGCCAATCCGGCCGAGATAACCGACGGCGATCACCGTCACCTCATTCGCCGTCACGCGGAACAACACGCTGACCGAGCGCAGGCCGGGAACGCCGGAACTTCTTAACCCTGCCAGGACGGCGTCATACCGCGTTCCGAGTTCCGCGAAATCTTGAAGACCGTGAACAAACCCTAGAACTCTAGCCTTAAGGCGGTCGGCGCGTTCAGCGCCGTCTTAACGGACGACCATCGCCCACATTTCGTAGAGGTCGTGGTGGGATAGACGCCCTCTTCCACTAAATTACGCATACCGCCGGCGTTGGCGATGTCCACGCTGATGCTGAATCGTTCCGTATTTGCCAAAGTCGTTGCTTCATTGCGCAGTCATATTATGAGGTGTTGTACAAGTCCGCAAGAGTACTACTGAAAAATATTACAAATTAACTGGGCTGCGTTTCAATTTTACTGCCTTTGCGCAACATGATTACGCAACGCGATTTTACAACGCGGCTGTCGGCTCATCGCTGCGCCTTCACTATCAAGTCGTTCTGGGTTGCAAAAACGACCGTTTGGAAGACCTAAAACCTTATCAGAAGTGGCGAGCCTGAGAATAGTAAGAGAGTGGAGGGCAGAGGTGGCGCGTCCCATACCCAAACCCACAATGCACGAAGAAGGGCTTATGAGAGTGCGGAAGACCATGCCCATAAAGCGGCGTAATGAAGTCCAGCACTAATCAGGCTTCTCTTTCAGAAAGACATGTGAATCGCTGTTGAGTTCCCACTGTTTACTATTGTCCGGCGGTAGGCGATCCGGCATGTAGCTAAGCTTCCTTGCATGTTGTCTGGGTTATCTCGATTGCCCCCTAATTACGCAAAACTTTTGTACAACATCACGGATGACGATCTCGAACGATTCGTCACCGACTGGGTATCTACGCTTGAGGCAGAATACCCTGGTGGATACGACCGCTTTTCGGGACCGGGGGATATGGGCAGTGATGTCGTCGGTTATCTCACAAAACAACGTCTGGATTATGGTTGGCACAACTATCAGTGCAAGCAATTGAAAAGGCCCCTTGATCACGGCGGCGTTCTACTCGAGCTTGGAAAAATCTTCTTTCATAGCGCGCAAGGACATTTCGGCTTGCCCGAAAATATGTACTTCGTTGCTCCTCGAGGAGTATCACGCACCGCTAAAGCTTTTGAAAGCAAACCCAGCGCACTTGGAACCGCACTAATCGACCAGTGGACCAAAATTGCGCTAGGAAGATCGAAGAGGGTAAATACCATCCTCTTGATGGCAAGTTGCGCGAGCTAATAGCGGCGTACGAGTTCTTCAACATGAAAATCTTGGACGCCCACAAGATTGCGAAGCTTCCGACGATCAAGCCCATTTTGGTGAAGTGGTTCGGAGAAGATCCAGGGCAATACCCTAGCGGCACCGTTCCCCCAGAGCTGCAAAAGGAGAAGGAGACTTATGTCGACCACCTTCTCGCCGCCTATGGTGAGCGCTCACTCGCTAAGTATACGAACTGCGATACGGCGCTGGCAGATATGACGCATGGGCCGCATCTTCGAGATCAGCGAACCCGCTACTTCGAAGCAAATTGGTTCATGCGGTACTACCGGGACAACACGCCTAAGGGCACTGTCGAAAGTTTCAAAGAGGAAATCTATCATGGTGTCATAGACGAGCACCGTCGCGATTATCGTGACGCGCTCGCCCGAGTTGACGGCGTTTTAAGTCAGGCTGCGAAGATATCTGTGACAGGCACGCTAAGCCGGTATGCGAAGAATCCGGTTAAGCAGGGCACGTGCCATCATCTTGCGAATGAGGGGGATCTTTCATGGAAACCCTGAAAGACCGATCTGGTCGAACGCGACCGACGCTTTTCAATAACGAAATAGAGACAGCAATCCGCTCGCTCTATGTGCTCGACGCCATGTTCCCGCGTCGTTGCGGAGTCGCCGAGCTTACTTGGTTCGATTACGCGATCGTCAATAGTGGTGAGTTCACTGATGCTCCGCCCAGCCTCCATCCGATCGCACATGTCTCCAATGGCGAATTGCTAGTCCGTCGACATCTGATCGGTGAGAGTCTTCGGCTTCTCAGAGTTGTCCATCTGGCCGACGAGTTTCATGATGAATGCGGGATACGCTATTCGGCGGCCGAAGAAGCGCCAGCGTTTCTTGAGATGCTTACCACGGCGTACAGTTTGGAACTCAAGAACCGCGCTGTATGGGTAGCGCAACGATTTGCGGCAATGGCGATGGAACAGATTGAGGTGGAAATCGCCCAGACCATAGGGAGATGGACGTCAGAGCTTCAAGAAACAACATTACCGATCAGGACGATGCTATGAGCAGGAGTTGTATAAAACTAGCTTTCTTGTTCTTTACCGGGCCCGAGCTAGATCCGGTGGGATTGGAATTTAGTGAGGGCTTGAATATTGTTTGGGGGCATCAAACACAGGCAAGTCGTTCACACTCAAAACCCTTGATTTCATGCTCGACGGCGGCGATCTACCGAGTATCGACGAGCGGAAAGGGTACGATGGTATTTTGCTTGGGGTGACACTTCCGGACGCCAGTAAGAAAACTCTTTATCGAGCAGTATCAGGCGGAGGCTTTCTGATTTTCGACGACCATGTCATCGCGAAGCCTGCTGACCGAGACGGAGAGCCGGTTGATGGCGTTGGGCCCTTGTTGCTTAGGTCCGTTGATCTTGATGGCAAGCAGCTTGTAAAAAATGCGAATGGACAGAAGCAAGCTCTGACCATTCGAAACATGATTCACTACCTGCTGGTAGATGAAAGCTTCATAATGGCGGAACGCAGTCCAGTTCATCGGGGACAACGGACTGACGAAACGCATGAAAAGAATGCCTTTCGCCTCTTACTCACTGGTCTTGATGACATGGCCGTTATTGATTCAGAACCGAAGAAAACTACCCGCGCCCGCACGCAAGGGAAGGTGGAGATCATCGAGCAACTTTTAGCTGACATAGATGGCAAAATTAGCGCGGCCTCAAAACAGCGCGCAGAGCTTGATGAACGACTGCATCGGCTAGACCGAACCGCAGCCGGAGCTAAAGAGAACTTGGAGGCAGTCCAGGCGACGTTTGATAGCCTCGCCGGGCGCCGCCGCGAGGTTTTCGATAAGCGATCCAGCGAGGTGGCCCGCGCGCGAGAACTCGGTATCACTATAGCCCGCTTTAAATGGCTGTCGAGTGCGTCCGTTCGGCTTATGTAATTCCTCTGTCTCTTCGCCAGTTGCAAGCCTCGCAACTTTAACGGCGTTTGCGACCACATCTGCGGGCCGCTTCTCTCCGCGTGGGCCTTTGGGCAATTAGGTGCTCCTTTAAAGGTTTGCTTGCTTCGCAATCATACCAATTAGTGAGTCAACCGTCCGTTCATGTTTTGCAACGCACAGGATTAATGTGTGGATTGAATCCACAATGTCAAAACTTTATGGTTGACGGAGAAAAAATGAGGCCTGCGAATCGCAGTGTCAAGCGGCCCAAAATTCAAACTGAGACACTACCGACAGCTCCTTAAATAAGACCCTGTTTACAAAATAAAAAGGGAGCAATGATAATATAAAAAAACTAAATATTACAGCAAGACTGTTAATTTTACACTCGCTGACAGCACGTTTTACCAAAAAATTTCAGGAACAAACAAAGCCAGCACACCTGCTAACGACCCTAGAAACGATATGGTCGCTAGAAAGAAGCGGTGTAATATCTTTGGATTTATCACTTGTTATTTATCTTATCGCAGCCCAGCGCAGAAACGCTGGATGCGCTGGCAGGCGGCCTCCAGCACGTCCGTCGAGGTAGCGTAGGAGATGCGGAAGAACGGCGACAGGCCGAACGCCGCGCCGTGCACCACCGCTACGCCTTCCTCCTCCAGCAACGCGGTCACGAAATCCTCGTCGTTGCCGATCACCTTGCCGGGTGGCGTCGTCTTGCCAATGAGGCCCTTGCAGGATGGGTACACGTAAAAGGCGCCTTCGGGGCTAGGGCATTCGATGCCCGGCGCCTGATTGAGCATCGACACGACCAGATCGCGGCGGCCCTTGAACACCTCGGCGCGCGACTTCAGGAAATCCTGCGGGCCGTTCAGCGCCTCGACGCTCGCCCACTGGCTGATCGAGGTCGCGTTCGACGTAGACTGCGATTGCAGCTTGTTCATCGCCTTGATGAGCTTCTCCGGCCCGGCGCAATAGCCGATGCGCCAGCCGGTCATCGCGTAGGCTTTCGAGACGCCGTTCATCGTCAGCGTGCGATCGTAGAGGCCCGGCTCGACGTATGCGGGCGAGAAAAACTCGAAGCCATCGTAAACGAGGTGCTCGTACATGTCGTCGGTCAGCAGCCACACATGCGGGTGGCGCATGAGCACATCAGTGAGCGCCTTCAGTTCGTCGCGCGTATAAGCGGCGCCGGTCGGGTTTGATGGGTGGTTGAAGATCAGCCATTTGGTGTTCGGCGTGATGGCCGCCTCCAGCACCTCGGGCTGCAGCTTGAATTTCGTCTCGATGCCTGCCTCGACAATGATCGGCTCGCCGCCCGCCAGCCGCACGATGTCCGGGTACGAAACCCAGTACGGCGCGGGAATGATGACTTCGTCGCCGGGATTGATCGTCGCCATTATGGCGTTGTAGATAATAGGCTTGCCGCCGGGCGACACGAAACACTGCTCCGGTTTGTAATGCAGCCCGTTCTCGCGCTTGAACTTCGCGGCGATGGCCTTTTTCAGCTCAGGGATGCCGCCCACATCGGTGTATTTCGTCTCACCCCGCCGGATCGCGTCAATTGCGGCTTCCTTGATATTGTCTGGCGTGTCGAAATCCGGTTCACCCGCGCCCAGGCCGATCACATCCTTGCCCGCCGCCTTCAACTCGCGCGCCTTCATCGACACGGCGATGGTGGGCGAGGGCTGCACACGGTTGAGGGCGTCGGAAATGAAGGCCATGGAATTCTCCTGAAAACTGTAGACGCACGCTAAATAGCGCCTGCAAGCCGCGCAAGGAAAAATCGTCTTCTCCCTTCAAAACCGGGCATGGCAGCGCGACCCGGTTTGTATTAGATTGCATCAAACTGGTTAGCGGGGGCGATCCATGAGCACGCAAGACGGAGATAACGCGGCGCCGAAGAAAGAGCGATTCGGAACGGTGAAGCGCGTTTACGACTGGTATGACAAGGTCGATACGTGGCGCGAGCGTATAGACCTTCTCGTTACGCTCATAAAGGCAAACACGGTGGCGACCGCCAGCACCGTGACTGCGGGCGTGGTAGTGACTACCGGGGCCGTAGTTGTCGCGACAAATCCGCGATTGATCGACGAATGGTTTCCGCCAGCGCCGCCTCCTGTCGCAATCGTGGAGCCTGTCAAATCCGCCGCCGTGGAGCCGCCAAAGGTGGAGGTGACGACGCAACGCTGGGGTGAGGCGGTGGTGTTCCCGATCAATGGCGTGGATGCGGGTGGACGTCGCGCCGCGTTCGATGTCGCCGTGCTGCCCAAGGAATACACATGGGCGCGCAAGGACGACAAACATCTGGCGCGCGATGGCCGCACGCTGGCGGATGCGGAGGTGCAGGCGCTGTTCTCAGATGATTTTCGCACAGGCATTGGCCGTTCGGCGGACGTGATCGGCGTCGGCGTGGCGAGCCAGGAGGGCGATGTCGTGGAGGAGTCCGGTCGTGCGGCGCGACGGGCGCTGACAGCGGGCGGCTGGCTGGCGACGGCGCGCGGCGAGGGTGCATTGGTCTGGCAACTCAACCTCGGCCAATATAAGGGCACATGCGCCAGCGCCGACAAAGGCGACACAAGCTGGCAGCGTCCCGTCATTATGGTCGGCGTGCGGGAGAAAGACGAGGGCGTGAACCTTGGCGAGGCGCTGGGCGACGCCATGACGGGCAAATCTAATTTGCCCAGCCGCGACTGCTACTCGAATTTCACCATGGAACGGCGGCAATAGTGCGGCTTTATTTGCGGCTGGGGTGCCAGTAGCCTGAATGCCTGCCATCGCCGCCACAGACACGCTGATTTTACTTTGCAACGGATTTCCACGGAGACCGCTGCAGCCGTCTGCGATCGATTTGCGAACCGCTTCGCTTTATCGGCGAAAGGCGCGGCGGGTTACAAACGCCCTGGTCAGCGCGGAATTTACCAATCCAGTTAAAAGAAGCAAGCAGCGGCTTTGCCGAAGGCTTGCAAGCGGGCAGACGCGGCGACATGGATGGAGCAGAGTCAAAAATGGACAAGGGCTGCAAAGCTGGCTCTTTTCTTACTTTCATAAATGGCGAGGGCGCGACCACCACTTCAGCCCGCGGACCCAACTTTAGTGTCGGCTGCGGAGAGATAAGAATGAGCGAGAGCGCCGCATTTTCGCTCTGTCGGCTGGCGCTTGCGCCATCCTGTTCGCCGGGTAAATTGCCCGTGACCGCAGTCTGCGCATTCAAAGCGCCCATTTCAGGCTGAAACGGCGTAACGACTGCTTTTTCAGTAGGATCTACTGGCGGTTGTATTGCCGCCTGTTCAGCCGTTTCGGCCAAATCTTGCTCGCCAGCCGAAGCCTTGTCCGGTTCGACGTCTTTCACATATTGGCTATCTTTAGCAGCAGAAGGCGGCGTCAAAGCAGTTTGATCCAAAGGCTCGATGCGCGATTGAATTTTTGGACTAAACGCGCCGTTGCTGACGGTTTGTTCATCATCCGGTTTAATGACTTTCCCAGCATCTTGGGATGCGTGGCCCGGGTCATCACTTTGTGCTGTTGTATTTGAAGGCGTGAAGTCAAACTGGGTCAGCAGGACGCCGCAAGTGATAGCAGCCAGCACAGCGCTGAAAGCTGCGTAAGCGCGCAAGCGCCCTATTCTCGCCCTGCGCCAGACTGCATAGCGGTATGCTTCCGTCTCCTCCCCATCCGGCCCAATTTCGCCCCGGTCGTAGCGCTTGCGGCGGACAGGGTCGCGCAAAATAGCGTAGGCGTAGGTGAGGCGCCGAAACGCACCGCCAGCTTTCGGGTTGCCCGGGTTAAGATCGGGGTGAAGCGACTTTGCCTTAACCCGATAGATAGCGTGTATGGTCTCGTCGCTATCGGACTTTTGCGCCCCCAAGATTGTATACAAATTGTCCTTTTGGGATGACGCGCCATCAACGTCCGGCTGCGGATACAAGGCTCCAGCGGCGCCATATTGCGGCGAAAGCCAGTTTTTCGGCATAACCAGATCGAACGGCAACTGCGTGGTGATATCCCCGACCGCGGCATTGATTTGCGCCTGCGAGAGATTGCGCGCGCTGGTAAGGTCAGCGCCGGTTAAATCCGCGCCATCCAGCCTGGCTCGGGCGAAATCCGCGCCGATGAGTGAGGAATCCACGAGCTTGGCGCCGCGCAAATCGGCATTATCCAGCCGCGCGCCGCCAAATTCTGCTTCGACAAGCTCCGCCCCGCGCAGATCCGCTTCTATCAGAGTCGCGTTGCGCAAATCGGCTTTGAATAACAGCGCGCCGCTTAGATCAATCGGCCCGCCATTCACTGGCCCCAATTGTTTCTGCCCAAGCGAAAGTTCAATGTACCGCAAATCCGGAGTGATATCCGGATGTGTCGCGCGCCATTCATTCCAGGGGCGTGCGCCTTCGCGTAGAATATGAGAATGATTTTGCGTCACATCTCCCTCTTGGGAAGTTCCATCCGATTTCTATAAATATAGCGATTTTCTTCACCAGCGCTCCATTTTTTCGATATGACTCGGTGTAATGTCGAGGCGGTGCATTTCGGTGACATAAAGTTGCTACTCTAGCTGCGCTTATATCTCTTTATTTTTAACGGCGTGTAACCTTATGCAAAGCGAAAGCGAAATCTCGTTGAAGGATCGCATAAGCGTGACTGAGGAGCGGTGGCGGGGGCTAATGTTAGCGTCGCGTCAAGGCGACAAGGCGGCGTATCGCATGCTGCTGGATGAGTTATCGCGGTTCATCCGGCAAATCGCACGGCGATCAGCGGCAAACGCCCAGTTAAGCGGCGCGGATGTGGAGGATATCGTCCAGGAAACGCTTCTGGCGATACACCTGAAAAGCCATACGTGGAACGAGAATGAATTGCTCGGCCCTTGGGTGAGAGCAATCACTCGCTACAAATCGATTGATATACTTAGGCGTCGGGGCGGCAGACTACACGTGCCGATAGACGATTACTCCGAGGAACTGGCGGCTGACTCCGACGAAACGCAGTTACCTGCAAGAGACATCATCCGCATGGCGACGATTTTGCCAGAAAGGCAGAAATCGATCGTGGTGGCGATGTTTGTCGACGGACTGTCGACGGGAGAGGCTGCGGCGCGCTTCGCGATGACGGAGGGCGCCGTGCGAGTAAACGTGCATCGCGCCCTGGCGGCGCTAGCGAAGAAATTTGGCGATAAAGGTTGAAATGCGCACTGAAGATTTAATCGATGGCTTGGCGCGGCAAGCGGGTGAACAGGCTTCACCAGTTGAAAACAGGTTCGGTCTGGCGGAAGCGGCTGGCGTTACGGTCGCCGTTGGGCTTTTTCTGGCGGTATTGGGGCCGCGCGCGGATTTTGCCGACGCGATCAACACGCCATGGTATCCAATCAAACTTTTGATTATGGGCGGTCTGGCAGCGCTTGCTTTTCCGGTTGTGACCGCGCTGGCGAGACCTGGAGCAAGTGTGCCCGCAACCTACCTGCTTTTAGCCGCAGCGGCTCTGGCGGCTGCCATGGTGGCAGATCTGGTTCTCGTGGGTGCGGATGGCGCATCAGGCCGGATGTTTGGCCGCAACGCAACCAGTTGCATGACCTTCATCCCGATTTTCGCCACCGCGCCCTTCCTTGCCGCATTCATCGCCCTGAGGCATGGCGCACCGACGCGGCCCGGCCTTACAGGCGCGGCAGTTGGCTTATTCTGCGGCGCGATTGGTGGTTTTCTTTACGGCATCTTCTGCCCTGATGACTCGCCGTTGTTTGTAGTGGTTTGGTATTCGCTCGCTATCGCAATAGTAGCGGCGGCGGGGTTTATCGTCGGGCGTTTAGCTTTGCGCTGGTGACGTTAAATTCCGCATTTGGAATTGCAGTTTCAACGCAAATGTCTGTGCCGTTGACGATTCGGTTTCGGTAAGAAATGGCGGCGGGCGAACCGTCTTGCCACGTGGCATCAAATTGGCTGAGGAATGCCGCGTGATCGAAGGCGACAGGGATCGCCTCCACGCGGACGCTCTTCACATGGGCGCCGGAAAGCGCTTGAACTGGCCCCGGGGATCTTCCAATGCGGGTGATGACGCCGCGTCTATCGCCCTCGAAATTCGACATGCCGGCTGCTCCGTTGTTGGCGATAACTGCTGCGCCCGATGTTGTGGAAAAGCGCCGCATGACGGCCTCGCATGTATGAGTCGAGGCGAACACATCGGCCTCGGTTTTTCGGCGCAATAAGGAAATCTCGGCGCTCGCGCCGGGAGCATCCAGCGCCTCCCGCGCAAAACGCCATCCAGCGACTGACCATGCGTCGCCGTGAACAATCGCGACCTTCGCCGACCCAACCTGTACGATCAGCGTTTTTGGCAGGGCGGCAAAGCGCGCCTTGATATCCCACTCACCTGAAATCATGCCAGCCAGAATTGCAAGTATCGCGTTAGAGCGCCCCACCACGCCATCGTCAACAGTTTCAGGATAGGCGCACCCGCAACCCGCGCCAATATCGGCTGTCCTCGCCAGTTCAAGCTCGACATTTCCGCATATGGCTGGATATCGCGCCAGCCTCGCATCAAGGCTTCGAAAAGTATGAAGCTCCGCGTCGAACCAGTGGGCGTCGCCGTTAACCACAATCGTCACCGGCCCCGGCTCGGTGGCCGCCATGGCTTCGATTGCGTCGAGTGCGAAGGCGTTGCCATACAGGCCACCAATCACATAAAGCGTTTCCGCAACAAAATCGGGATCACGGCGGAACACTTCCGGGTCAATATGATAATCCGTGGGACAGATTCGGCCCGGTTTCATGCGCTGATCCCGGCAAGCGCACGGCGTGTATGAGCGGCGCAGTCTGGCGGCGTTGAGGCAAGTTCTTCGCGCAGTCTGGCGAGCGACGCCGCGTCGTCAACGTCATGCCAGACAGGCAAACGCTTGAGCGAAAGACCGGCGGCCTGCGCTCGTTCCACGGTGATGCCGAACACGTCTGGCGTGCTCCAGGGCATCTCGCCGAACAGCGCTGAACAAGGCGCCTTGAGGCCAATGAGGTAATATCCGCCGTCCTCCGAAGGGCCAATTATGGCGTCGGCCTCTAGCGCTACAAGCATCTGAATTGCTTGCGTAATAATGGACAAGGGCACCGTCGGTAGATCGGCGCCGATTATGATGACGCCTGAATGCCCGTCCTGCAGCAGTGTACAAATAGCTGAATGCATTGTCGCGCCAACGTCCGCTTCACGCACGGCAAGTAGCGTCCAAGGCTCCGGCATTAGCCCCCGTATTTCATCCCTTGCATCGGGTGGGGTAAAAAAAGCGTAGGGCTGGGCGCTATTAGTAGCGACGGCTTCAAGCACCACCGCCGCAACATCGAGAAGGAATGCGGCTGCAAGGCTTGCGGCGTTTTGAGCGCCAATTTCCGCAGCCAGCCGAGTTTTGCTAATGCCCACGCGCGGCGGCTTGCACATCACGCAAATGGCTATCCCTTTGTTCTGCATAGCATCCAGTCGGTTAGGTTTGGCGCGATGAGCCGCAATTGGCGCCGCCTAGCACGCAGAATGTCGAGCAATATTTGTGGGCTAGAGGCGTGGCCCTGCTTGCGCTTTTCAAGGTCGGGCCGAAGTCAAAGCGCTCATCATATGGCAAAAGCGTGCAGGCCACGACGGAAGGCGCCGCGCCTTTGCGCTTCACAACCATCCGCGAGTTCGAGCACATCACATCATCGGGCGATTTATGCAGAACGCTCCAGCACGCCTCGGTAATCTCGGGCGGATCGGCAAGCGGACTCATCTCGGGCAAAAGCACCAGCGCCTGCGCGTCGTTGCAATTAATGGCGACCCCTCGCTGCGCAAACAATCCCGCGTAGCCAGCGCGCATTGCGTGTTCATTGTCGCCCGCCAGAAAGCGCCCAGCGACCTCCACAGTCGCGCCATTGGCTGTAAGCCACGCGAGACCTTCGAGTGTTTTCCCAAAAGCGCCGTCGCCGCGCTCGGCGTCGTGCACGCTTTCACGCCAATCATCCAGCGAGACCCGGATGCGCGCCCTTTCGCCGTGCCCGTCGATTAGCGCGGCAAGCTGTAACCTCTTCAGCCACATGGGCTTCATGGCGTTCGTAAGCGTCAGGGTTTGAAAGCCGCGCGCAAGCGTTTCGCGCAGAATGGGGATAAAATACGGGTTCATAAACGGTTCGCCGCCGGTGAAGCCGACAAGCTTTACAGGAAAATCCTCCTGCGCAATCTCGTCCAGATAGCCTTCAAAATCCTGATAAGTGATGTATGCCAGCCGGTCGTTGCGTGGAGAGCTTTCGATATAGCAATTGATGCAGGCAATATTGCAAAGCGTGCCGGTGTTAAACCAAACCGTTTCCAGCGCTGACAAGGCAACCTGCGCGCGCCGCTCGCCCTTTACGGTGCGCTCAAGATCCACAAATTTTTCCAGTTTGATATCCCTTAGATGCCAGCGCGCTTGCGCTAAGTGTCCCTACCTTTCGCGGTAAGGACATTCATTGTTACAGAATACAACAGGTAGCAGTGAGCTTTAGATGCACGAAAACATAATCAATGCGTCATTTCGATCCGCTGTGTAGCCCCGATGCCTTCCTGCTGGCAGTTGCGTCAGGAACATCGAGGCTGCAAAGAGCGTTCATTTTTAGATTTTCCATGTTCAAAGACTGAGGACGCAATGCCTAAAGACCCTGACCAGAAAGAAATCGATCACACCAGCGCCGTTGTCCGCAGCGAGCAGCACATCCAGAACGAGGTCGATGCGAAAGAGCGACGCGGGACAAACAACAGCCACTCTGCGAGACCTATGCAAGCTGGCCAGCGCGATTATCCCGAAGGCTTTCCGGGCCAGCATCTGAAAAAACCCGGCATCGAAGCGGACATGCATTTGAAGCCGATGTGGGAGGCGCCGGATTACAGAGGTTCTGGCAAACTTCAGGACATGGCCGCAGTTATTACCGGCGGCGATTCTGGAATTGGGCGAGCGGTCGCGGTGCTTTTCGCGCGCGAAGGCGCCGATGTCGCCATTATGTATCTCAACGAACATGAAGATGCGGAGGAGACCAAGCGCGCGGTCGAGGCTGAGGGGCGCCGTTGCATATTGCTTGCGGGCGACGTCGGCCATCGCAATTTCTGCTTCGAGGCGGTCGAGCGAGTGGTCGGCGAGTTTGGCCGGATAGATATCCTTGTCAACAACGCCGCTTTTCAGGAGCATGTCGCCGATTTCCTCGATCTGACTGAGGAGCATTTCAACCGCACGCTTAAAACCAATCTGTACGGCTATTTCCATATGGCTCAGGCCGCCGTACCGCACATGAAGCCGAAAAGCTCCATCATCATGACTGGCTCCGTGACAGGGCTAATGGGTAACAAAAACCTGCTCGATTACTCCATGACCAAAGGCGGTATCCATGCTTTTACCCGCAGCCTTGCCACGCACCTGATCCCGCGCGGCATCCGCGTCAACTGCGTTGCGCCAGGGCCGGTTTGGACGCCGTTAAACCCGGCAGACCAGCCCTCTGAAAAAATCGAAGAGTTCGGCTCAAAAACACCCATGAAGCGCGCGGCCCAGCCGGAAGAGATCGCGCCCGCATATGTGTTTCTGGCGGCGCCGACCATGTCCAGCTACATCACAGGCGAAATCTTGCCAATCATCGGCGGCTATACTGGCGGCTGAAAACTCAATCCGACAACGGAGCATTATCATGACGTTAATTACAAAGACCGTGTTCGGCGATTCGATACATCGCCGCTCTATCCTGCAAAACGCGGCTGCAATGGCCGCCATGTCGGCGATGCCGGGTTCTCTATACGCTGCAACTGCGGTAAAGCCTGGCGCACTCTATGAACTGCCCCCACTACCTTATAAGTTTGATGCGCTTGCGCCCGTGATTGACGCGGAAACAGTGCAATTGCATCACGACAAGCATCACAAGGCGTATGTCGATGCACTCAACAAGGCGCTGAAGCCGCACCCCGAACTGCAAGGCCAAACTATCGAAAATTTATTACGCGGTCTGGATAAAGTCCCCGAGGCGATCCGCACCATTGTCAAAAACAATGCAGGTGGTCACGCCAATCACCAGCTTTTCTGGAAGATCATGCAGCCGGGCGGCGCTGAATCAGCGTCCGGCACGCTGGCGCAGGAAATTAATCGCGTTTTTGGGTCCATGGACACGTTTAAGGCAAAGTTTATCGAGGCCGGGGAGAAGCATTTCGGTTCAGGCTGGGTGTTTCTTGTAACCGATTCGAAAGGCAGCGGGCTGGAGATTATCACCACGGCCGCCCAGGATAGCGTTCTTCCGCTCAAAAAGCTAGCGCTTATTGGCAACGATTTGTGGGAGCATGCTTATTACCTGACTTACCGCAACCGGCGCCCCGAATATCTGAAAGCATGGTTTGACGTCGTGAACTGGAGCGTGGCGGGAGAGCGCCTCGACATGATCCGCCGCGGCGATGAAAAAGCACTTGGCGGCCCCGCATAAAAATAAACGCCAGTTTCCATTTCTTAAGACGGCTGCGATAGTACGGTAACAAAGCTCGGCCAGTGATATCGTCCAAGAAATGGAAATCTAAATGGCCGTGATAGCTATGCAATCCAAACAACCCACGGGAAAAGTTCTCACGCGGGCGGGATAATAGGCGCGCTGGGCATCGTTTATAGCGATATCGGGACCAGTCCGCTTTATGCCTTCCGAGAAAGACCGTCGTGCTTGTGACCCTTGTCTTAAAGCGCGTACCATCGGTGCGTGGAAAACGGAGGGTTCAGGCGAAGAAACTGGAACGGGGTTTCCATCGCGTTACGCTTCACTTCGGGTTTGCAGAAACGCTCGATGTGCCAAAGCAGTTGCTTAAATATAAAGACCAGTTCGGTTGTGCCTTCGATGAAACGGATATTTCGTATTTCATCGGACGCGAGGTACCTTAGGCTCATCACCCCCCAGACCTAGCCGCGTGAGAGGACCCAATATTCGTGTTTCTCACCAAAAACTCCCGCAACGCGGCAGACTTCTTCTGCATTCCGCCGAACAGGTAATCAAATCGGGGCACAAATCGAAGTGTGAAATCAACTTGCGTAGCAAGACCGACGTCCAGCCCGGTGGCTGGGGCAGGATTATCACATTGATATCGGCGGCTGTTTAACAGGAACTTAAACGTTAGTTTTCCGTTACAGCAACACATTACGCTATTTGTCGTGCCAACCGTCTACACGTTTATCGGACGTGTTCACAATCTGCATCCACGCACTGAAGGGCGCACCGTAAACTGCGGATCTGGCGCCTCGGTAATTCAGTGACAAATGGGGGGCGATTGCTATAGCGCGTGACAAGCAGCAAGTGAAATCTAAATCTGCGTGTCTGCCTTAACTAGCAGGGATGACACTGCTACGACTACCTGAGCTGGGGCAAACGGCTTAGCTATCATTACGCTGAGCGGCACGCCCTTTTCACTCCACTCTTTGTCACTATCGCCGCTGACATACACAACAGGCAAACTGTTTTGCCGTGAACGGGCCTCCCGCGCTACATCCCATCCGTTTGGGCCTTTGCCCAGGTTTATATCAGTAATAAGGCCACGAAAATCCGCGCCGTTGGATAACTTGGCCAAGGCTTCCTCGCCGTTTGAGGCAATATCAACCTCAAAACCTGCTTCTTTAAGCGCCGTAACGATAACATCTTGAGTGAGAAAATCATCTTCAACGTAAAGCAGCACTGCAGCGTTGGGTAAAGTTGACATTCCGGCTCTAACTCCTAAAGGGATTTGTAGATAGATACATATAGCTATGCGTCTTGGATGGATGCAACCTTACGAAGGCGGCAATGTTGCTGATTTATGACCACACTTTTGACGACGTGTATAAGCTGTTTTGCAAGTGCTTCGATAATGTTTGATTCTAAACCGGATGATTTGTCGTATTTGTTACGAATACACCACCAATACAGCTACTAATAAATGTGCAACCGCTGTCAAAAAACCTGCAATAACCGTGACATTTCAAACACGGTTATCAGCGGTATATTAACACCTGACTGGGTTAATGTTGGCAAAATGGATATTTTTGTCAACCGTTCCATCTAGAGTCCGCTTGTGTCATATGCATGTAGATACACGCTTGGAAAAGGCAATCGATTGCTATAACGCCGTGTCTCAAGTCGGCCCCACTTGTGTTGTCTTCGATGCTATCCGCACGAGCCTCGGAATGTCGGCGATGAATGTCCTATTCGCTGCATAGCATCAGCTTGTAATCAGATGCACAATGCAAACTGACGCTGCCCGTCGCCGAAATCCGCCATCTGCGCTAGTGTTAGATTATCCAGCACCTCTGCGGTGGCGTCACGTACCCGCATCATGGCTATGCGGACAGCGCAACTTTTCGGCTCGGCGCAGTCGATGCAAGGCGAATAGGCGTTGCGGCTCGCGCAGCCGATGGGCGCCAGAGGCCCGTCAAGCGCACGCACGATGTCGCCTACCTTTATATCGCTGGGCGACCGCCGAAGGGCGTAGCCGCCGCCTGGCCCTTTTTTGGTGCGCACAAGGCCCGCGTTGCGCAAATCAAGAAGGATGGTGTCCAGAAACTTTTTAGGAATAGCATTTTCAACAGCGATTTTAGCGCCGAGCGCGCTTTCGCCAGGTGGTAGCGTCGCCATATGCAAAAGGGCCTTGAGACCATATTTTGCTTTGTTCGTAAGCACGTGGCCTCCTTCTTGGATAGCGAGCCGCATCGTTACGCGGATCGGGCATAGCCCATCGCCACGACTTGTATGCCAGATGCGCGCTTTATCCAATCAGGCGCCGACTGTGCGTTACATAAAGCCGCGTGCTCAGAGTTTCCGCAGGGCGACGCGCTCGATGGAGTGGTCGCGGCCCTTTTTCAGTATAAGATCGGCGCGCGGGCGGGTTGGCAGGATGTTCTTGCGCAGGTTTATAAGGTTGATGGTTTTCCATATGTGGAGCGCTTTTTCGCGCGCTTGGGTTTCGCTCATATGCGAGTAGCGGTGGAAATAGGCGGTGGGTTCGCGGAAGGCGGTGCGCCACAGCGTCATGAAGCGCGTCACATACCAATCTTCGATCACATCCGGATCGGCGTCGATGTAGATCGAGAAATCGAAGAAGTCGGAAACGAAGGGTATGGCGTCGCCGTCTTTAGGCAGCTTGGCCGGCTGCAGCACGTTTAGCCCCTCAACGATGAGGATGTCTGGCCGGTCAACGGTGATGGTGCGCCCCGGCATGATGTCATAGTCAAAATGTGAGTAAACAGGCGCCACCACTTCGCGTCGCCCGGCCTTCACATCAGCCAAAAATTGCAAAAGCCGCTGCTGGTCGTAGCTTTCGGGGAAACCCTTGCGGCCCATTAGCCCGCGCGCCTCCAGCGTTTCGTTCGCCAACAGGAAGCCGTCGGTTGGCACGAGATCGACCTTCTGATGTTTATTCCAGCGCGCCAGCAGCTCCCGAAGAACGCGGGCGGAGGTGCTTTTACCGACCGCCACACTGCCTGCCATGCCGATAATGAACGGCAGCTTGGCTTCGGTCTGGCTGAGAAATTTCGAGGAAGCCGCATGCAAAGCCAGGGCGGCGCGCACATAAAAGTTCAAGAGGCGCGAGAGCGGTAGGTAAATTTCCACCACCTCGGATGTGGAGATGCGCTCGATCACGCCTTGCAATTGCTCTAGGTCGGCTTCAGTCAGTGTCATGGGCGTGTCGTCGCGAAGCTTTGCCCACTCGATGCGGGTGAACACCCTGTAAGGCGAAAACTCCAGTTGCGGACGCACCAGCGCTGACGCAGGTTTTAGCATCACAGCGTCTCCGTCTTACGGGCGGCTTTTTCAGCCAGGCCGGAAACGCCCATGCGGACCTGAAGTTTCGCCAGAACATCGTCGAGTTCAACGCCGCGGGCTTCCAGGAGAACGAGGAGGTGGTAAAGCACGTCGGCGGCTTCTGACATCAGCGCGTCGGCGTCCGGCTCCATTGCGGCGATGACAGCCTCCACCGCCTCCTCGCCGAATTTTTTGGCGCATCGCGCAGGCCCGGCGTCGAGAAGTTTGCGCGTGTAGGAGCTATCCGCGTCGCCTACGCGGCGTTCACGAATGGTTTGTGCAAGCTCGCCTAGCGTGTCCCGTTTTGTCATGGGACGGCTTTCCTGTCGCGCTTTCGTGGAAAGCGATTCCAGCAAATCAACTGATCTGCGTAAAGTGCGGCATCAATGGCGGAATTTGTCGCATGGCGCAACACGATTTAAGAGCTATGCGCCCATGTTTTCCGTAACTAGCCGATCCATACGCACTGCGATGCCCGCCTCGTGCATCCGCCGCTTTGCGTCCCCGATGGTGAATTCGCCGAAATGGAAGATGGAGGCGGCGAGCACTGCGCTTGCGCCGCCATGCAATACGCCTTCAACCAGATGCTCCAGATTGCCAACGCCGCCGCTGGCGATGACCGGGATCGGCACGGCGTCGGACACCGCCCGCGTGAGCGCCAGGTCATACCCGCTACGGGCCCCGTCGCGATCCATGGAGGTAAGCAGGATTTCACCAGCGCCCAGCGCCGCCACCTCGCAGGCATAGTCGATAGCGTCGATACCAGTTGGATTGCGCCCGCCATGTGTGAAAATTTCCCATCGCGGCGCGGCGCCCTCCGCGCTTATACGCTTGGCGTCGATGGCAACGACGATGCACTGAGCGCCGAACTTCTCCGCCCCGCGCGCCACCAGGCTGCGGTCATTCACAGCGGCGGTGTTGATCGACACTTTGTCGGCGCCCGCTTGCAGCAGCGCGCGGATGTCCTCCACACTGCGCACGCCGCCGCCAACGGTGAGCGGCATGAAACAGCGCTCCGCCGTGCGCTGCACCACGTCGAAAATGATGGCGCGGGCCTCGTGGCTGGCGGTGATGTCGAGGAAGCACAGTTCGTCGGCGCCTGCCGCGTCATAAGCGGAGGCGGCCTCGACCGGGTCGCCCGCGTCGCGCAGATCGACAAAATTCACGCCCTTGACGACGCGCCCGTCCTTCACGTCGAGGCAAGGGATGATGCGCGTTTTAAGCATGCCTAAGCCTGAAGTTGGGGCAGTTATTTTGCCCTCCGAGAATTTCCAAGTCGGGCACAATTCCATTATTTCGGATGAAGTTTAAAAATTCTTCCTTAAAATTAGCCTGATTAGACGCATCTTTCAACCAACTCGAATGAAGCCTGCCTTCAACCATTACAACGCCCTTCCAGGCGCCCCAAATGTTTTCGGGATCTTCTATCCAGTCAGCTTTGCCAGTTTGAGAAGTGTCATAGACACTTTCTAAAAAGTTCCACACAATGAAAGCGAAAATTTTGTACTTTGGGTCATCTAGGAGGTTTTTGGAGTCACCTAACTCCGTGTTAGCCATTTTAATGCGAAGAATTTCAAGGTAAAGCTTATCAAGCTCTGCGTATTTTGACTACTGTAGCTGCTTTTTATATGCATCCTCTGAACTTTTTAGTGTTTCTTTAGCAAAATTAACAGCCTTGCTAGATAACTTTACAGCTTGCGCTGTTTTTGCAAACGATTTTGACGATATAACAACAGCATGAGCCAAAAGCATAACTGCGATAAATTGAACAAATACCTCTCCTGTATCCATAATATTATATGGCAGATTGAGATCGAGCGCCTTAAAATAATATTCCATACGATCTCCGCTTAAATTAATGACGGCATCTCACTTACACTAAAGAACATCTTAGCTATCCGTTTATCATCTGAACCGCAACCGTAAACATCTACATAAATTTGTCGCAAATACTCCTCTACTATGGCTTTCTCGATGTGATTCCTATCATCTTCCCGCCAAACTAGAAAATCTATCAATGGCGGCTTTTCTCCTGTTTCTAGCGGCAATATATAATCTAGTCCGTCAACACGTAAACACCCTAAGCGCCTATAGAACTTGAGCCTTTGTAGTCTTGTTTCGCGATCGGGACTTTCCTCCCGGTCTGAGTCCACTTCAAGAACAACGGGTGTCCGCTGTTCTTGCTGTATGCTTACCCTCGTGCTTTCCCGGAACAGCATCGAGCCAAGACCTCTACCGCGCACGGCTTCATCGACCGCCATATATTCCAGGAGGGCGAACGGAGGTTCATCGAACACATATAAGGCGCTGAAGCCCACGACCGCGCCATCGAGGTAAGCCAAAATAACCCAGTAGGATGGATGCGTCGCCATAGCCTGCACTTCGGCGCGGGGCTTTCGTTCGCTTGCCGGAAGCGCCTCAGGTAAATCGCATATAATGAGTCAAAGTGGGGGCTGTCGGCGCTTGTGAGCCGCTTAAAGGTAATATCGCCGCCCGAGGTGGGTGTCTGAGGCATTGTTAAATCCTGGGTTCAGTGATGTGAAAGCGCATGCAAGTCTAGATGCATACATTTTTAACGATTTTATATTACACTACATTAGTCGAAATTTAACTCTAAGGCGGCTCAAAGCACCATGGGAGAATTGCGGCGTGGGATATTACTCAGACGGCTCGGGCATCTCGGTGCTTTGGATCATACTGCTTGTAGTTCTCGTCGTAGTTCTGGCGGGAATGGTGACAGGTTCCTCATCCACCACTCCTAAGCTGGAGGAGTCGCTTGAAAAAGACGTGGACAAAATCTTCAACACCCTTGTAACGCAGGCGCAGAAATTCAGTAGACCTGAAACCGTCCAGGTGCTGAACGACGCACGCGCGCAAGTTCTCAAAGTCTTGCGCGACCGAAAGTTGCTTTAAGACTTTACATTCAGCAGCGCAATGGCCTCCGCCGGGTCAATGCGGCCGTCGTAGAGGGCGCGTCCGGCGATGGCGCCGGCGATCGCCGTGTTCTCCGGGCTAGCGAGGCGGCGGATGTCGTCCATGCCGGACAGGCCACCGGACGCGATGATGGGGATCGAAACGGCTCTCGCCAAGGTTGCAGTCGCGTCTAGATTTAAGCCCTCCAGCATGCCGTCGCGGGCGATGTCGGTGTAGATGATGGCGGCGACGCCTGCGTCCTCAAAGCGGCTCGCCAGATCGAGCGCGGTCACGTCGCTCGCCTCGTCCCACCCCTGCACGGCAACGCGGCCATCACGCGCGTCAATGCCCACCACGATCCGGCCCGGATATGCGGCGCACGCATCCCAAACTATCCACGGGTTATGCACAGCCGCCGTGCCTAAAATAACACGGGCTACTCCCTTTTCGAGCCACATGTCTATGGTGGGCATGTCTCTTATGCCACCCCCCAACTGCATGGGAATGCTGATGGCGGCCAAGATGGCATCGACCGCCTCGCCGTTCACAGGCTTGCCCTCGAACGCCCCATTGAGGTCTACGACGTGCAGATATTGAAAACCCTGCCGTTCAAATTCAACGGCTTGTGAAGCGGGATTGTCATTAAATATCGTTGATTCGGCCATCTCACCGCGCTTCAGCCGCACACAGGCGCCGTCCTTAAGGTCAATGGCTGGGTAAAGAATCATAAGGTTCCTGGGTCACACTGTTGCCGATAAGATGCTGGACTAAGGACTCATTTTGAGCTGTATTGGAACAGCTACTGGTTGTGCCGCGTTTGGTAGCGAAAGATCATTCAGTTGAAGGTTTTTTGTCAATGCGGCGCTATATTGTCACCTGTGACTTTCATCCTGCACATGAAAACTATAGCGCGATGGCGCGGGAGATAAAGCTCCTCGATGCACATTGCGAACAGCCGCACCGCGGCGCGTGGCTGCTGTTCACGAACATAAGCGCACATGACATTCGTGCGTCCTTACTACCCCATGTCGATTTCTGCGACAGGTTTTTCGTCTGCGAGACCGGGGAAGACACAGCACGCTTTAACGCTCTGCAACGTTCCGGCGCGCGCAATGTCATTAATTTCGAGCCGCGCAAACGCAGTGCTATGCTCTCAAGCGTTTTGCATGATTCCAAACCCGGCTCGCGCATGCTCAAGGCCGCCACCGCAGGAAATTTTCGATCAGCTTAAGACCAAGACGCTGGCTTTTCTCAGGATGAAATTGAACGCCAGCAATATTGCCGCGTCCAACGATCGCCGTTACCAAACCGCCATAGTCTGTTTCGGCGATCATGTCATCCGCGCTATGGGTAATAAAGTGATATGAGTGAACGAAATAGGCGTGTAGCCCGTCGTCGCCTATTGGTATCCCGGCTAAAAGGGGGTGTGGTCGCGATACATTTAACGTATTCCACCCCATATGCGGAATTTTTAAATGCGTGCCGTTAAGGCTCACTTTCGGTGAAATGAGTTTCACCTCACCCTCGATCCAGCCCAATCCAGGCCAGTCCCCGTGTTCAAGGCCGCGTTGCGCTAGGAGTTGCATGCCCACGCAAATACCGAGAAATGGTTTGCCATCGACACGCACGCTCTCGTTAAGCGCATCGAGCATGCCGTCAATCGCGCTGAGGCCAGTAAAGCAATCCGCAAAAGCGCCTACTCCTGGCAGCACGATCCGCTCCGCTCCGCGCACCATGTCAGGGTCGGAGGTCAGGGAAATTTGCGCGCAAGCACCGCTTTCAGAGGATGCGCGTTCGAACGCCTTTACAGCAGAGTGCAAGTTGCCGGAGCCATAGTCGATAATGGCGACCGTCATGTCATGCCCGGTCGGCGGTGAGAAAGCCGATCACCTGCCGCTCACCGTTGCCAGTGGCAGGCGTCCCGGCAGAGTGCGGCCTTGGCTCCGCGGAAGCGTAATGTCCCATAAGCGGCGCCCAGTTTTGAAAAAAGCGGCCCTCGCACTCTTCCATATCGCGGCCGGAGACAACGCCAACCATTTCATGCCCGCGCCGCTCCAGTTTCCAGCGTTGCAAGTTGAAAAGTTCAAAGCCAATGATCAGGTTCAAGGCGGTAAAACCCCAGGAAACGGTCTCAATGGATGCCCCAAGCGCCATCATCGCCGAACCTGCCGCAACTGCGGCCCCGAAGATCACTAGAAATTCGAGCCACAAACCGCGCACTAACAGCCATGGTAGGCCAAAGACCAATCCGGGCCACGACACGCCTTCCTTAATAAAGGCGATATTCATAGCCCGCTCGCGAACTGCGGACGCATGCGGCATTGGTTCATGCACTGTATAAGTCACCATCTTTTCAACCTTTTCAGCCGCGCTTCACAGCTTTCAAAGCACGCCCTTGGTGGAGGGAATGCGGTTTGGCGCACGCGCATCTGGCTCGATTGCGGCGCGAAGCGCGCGAGCCAACCCTTTGTAACAACTCTCGGCAACATGGTGCGAGTTTTCGCCATAAAGGTTCTCAACATGCACGGTCAGCCCCGCGTTTATCGAAAACGCCTGAAACCACTCCCGAAACAGTTCCGTATCCATCCCACCGACTTTCTCGGTTGGAAAGGTTACTTTCCACACCAGAAATGGGCGGCCGGAAACATCGACTGCGACGCGACTGAGCGCCTCATCCATGGGCAGGTAGGCGTGCGCATAACGGGTAACGCCAGTTTTATCACCCAGCGCTTTCAGCACGGCCTGACCAAGCGCGATGCCGCAATCCTCCACCGTATGATGCTGGTCGATGTGCAAATCGCCCTCGGCTTTGAGCTTGATATCGATCAGCGAGTGCCGGGAAAGCTGCTCCAGCATGTGGTCGAAAAACCCCACGCCCGTGTGAATGTCGACCGCGCCCGTCCCGTCAAGATCGATCTCAACAGAAACCCGGGTTTCGTTCGTTTTACGTTCGATGGATGCTTTGCGCATACGTCCTTGCTATTCTCTCAAACTGGGGTTAGCGCAAGGCTTGATTTCCCCGCGCTCTTCCCGATATGCGCTTCACATTGAACGGCTGCACATGACAAATCAAGACACCGCGTTTCCGAATTGGCACGGCACGACAATTTTAACTGTCCGCAAGGGCGGCAAAGTTGTAGTTGCGGGCGATGGCCAGGTCTCGTTCGGGGCCACCGTGCTGAAGGCCAACGCTAAGAAAGTACGCACGATTGGCAAAGGCAATGTAATCGCCGGTTTTGCTGGCGCCACGGCCGACGCCTTCACGCTATTTGAGCGGTTGGAGGCCAAGCTGGACATGTACCCTGAGCAACTAGTGCGAGCCTGCGTGGATTTGGCCAAGGATTGGCGCACGGATCGTTACCTGCGCCGCCTGGAAGCCATGATGATCGTGGCGGATAAGCTAAACACACTCGTGCTGACAGGCACCGGCGACGTGCTGGAGCCGGAGCGCGGCGTTATCGGCATCGGCTCGGGCGGTAATTACGCTTTGTCCGCCGCCCGTGCTTTGTACGATACAGACATGGACGCGGAAACCATCGTGCGCAAATCCATGGCGGTCGCCGCTGAAATTTGCATTTATACGAATGACCAGATCATTCTCGAAAGCCTTTGAGCCATGCACTCGAAAAATACTTTGGACGCCGCCGTCGCAAAGGGTATTTTAACGTCCGAGCAGGCCAAGGCTCTGGGCGACATGAACTCATCATCAGCTTATGCGGAACCGCAGGACGATGAAAAACTGAGATTTATTGGCGGTTTCGGCGATATTTTCGTCACCATCGGAATCGCGCTTTTTCTTGGCGCGGCGGGCTACTTTTTATACCGCTCAACCAGCGGTGAACTCGCGGCGGCGGGCCTTGTGGGCGTAACCTGGATTCTGGCCGAATACTTCACCAAAGTCCGGCGAATGTCGCTGCCCAGTATCGCGTTGCTCATTATTTTCGCAATGGCGAGTTTTATAGCGATTGCGTCCCTCCTGAACGTGTTTGACTTCGAAAACACGTTTAACCAGTTGGACGGAAATCGCACCCTCGACAAAAGCGTGCTGACTCGGTTTGCGCTCGCAGCGTTCCTCACATCGCTGATGACAGCGGTGTATTACTGGCGTTTTCGTGTCCCGATCACCATTGCTGCGGCGGCGCTTGCTTTGGTCACAATGGCGCAAACTCTTATTTTCTATTATGCGCCAGACTTCACGGTAAAATCGTACAACACCATTCAGCTTATATCCGGCCTTAGCGTGTTCGCTCTCGCTATGGCGTTTGACGCCTCCGATCCGCAGCGGGAAACCCGCCGCACGGATATTGCGTTCTGGCTCCATCTTGTTGCTGCGCCATGGATTGTCGGCTCGATCATCCGCGCCGTGCTTCCAGCGAGTGAACCATTCGCGCCCGCCCCCTCTACGCTGGATACAAATACCGCCATCGTGATTTTAAGCGTATTTCTCGCGCTTGGTATCATCGCCTTGATAATAGACAGGCGCGCGTTGCTCGTTTCGGGGCTAACCTATGCGGGCTTTGCCTTCGGAACGCTAATCGCCCAGAATTTTTCGTTGAGCGACGTGGTGCCATTGACGCTCTTTGCCCTTGGCGCCTTCATACTGATTCTAAGCGCTGGATGGCGTCCGTTGCGCCGCATTATCTTATCCCTGATGCCGTCAGCTTTGTCGCGGCGTCTCCACAATCCTAACGCCCTTGGTTCAACATGAGCAACTTCTCGCCCCGCGAAATCGTCTCCGAACTTGACCGCTATATTATCGGCCAGAACGACGCCAAGCGCGCCGTCGCCATCGCGTTGCGCAACCGCTGGCGGCGTCAGCAGTTGGAGGGCGAGATGCGCGAGGAGGTGTTGCCGAAGAACATCCTCATGATAGGGCCGACAGGTGTGGGCAAGACCGAGATTTCGCGGCGCCTCGCGAAACTCGCCAACGCTCCGTTCCTCAAAGTTGAGGCGACCAAGTTCACCGAGGTCGGCTATGTTGGCCGCGATGTGGATCAGATCATCCGCGATTTACTGGAGGTCGGCATCAGCCTCATCAAGGTGGTAAAGCGCGCGGAGGTGAAAGCCAAAGCGGAGTCGCTCGCGGAGGAGCGGGTGCTAACGGCGCTGGTCGGCCCGAATGCCTCGCCCGCCACGCGCGAAAATTTCCGCAAGCGCCTGCGGAGCGGTGAGTTGAATGATAAGGAAATCGAAATTCAGGTGGCTGACACCGGCTCCGGCATGCCCGCGTTTGAAATCCCTGGCATGCCCGGCGCAAGCGTCGGCATGATTAACTTGAACGACATGCTCGGCAAGGCGCTCGGCGGGCGCACCAAAACGCGGCGCATCAGCGTGCTTGAATCCTACGATGTGCTAGTTGCCGAAGAATCCGACAAGCTACTCGACAACGATCAGGTGGTGCAGGAAGCGATAAAGAGCGTCGAGAATGACGGCATCGTTTTCCTCGATGAAATCGATAAAATCAGCGCACGCTCCGAGCGCTCGGGCGCGGATGTGAGCCGCGAAGGCGTACAGCGCGACCTGCTCCCATTGATCGAGGGTACGACTGTCGGCACGAAATACGGTCCCGTCAAAACCGACCACATCCTGTTTATCGCGTCCGGCGCGTTTCACATGTCGAAGCCGTCCGACCTCCTCCCCGAACTACAGGGCCGATTGCCGATCCGTGTCGAGCTGCGCGCGCTGACCGCAGCGGACTTCAAACGCATCCTGCGCGAGCCGAAAACCAGCCTCATCAAGCAGTATATCGCGCTGATGGCGACGGAGGGCGTGACGCTGGAATTTACTGACGGCGCCATCGACGCCATTGCTGACACGGCGGCGGAGGTGAACTCCAACGTGGAGAACATTGGTGCGCGCCGCCTGTCCACCATTATGGAGCGCATCCTCGATGAAATCAGCTTCGAGGCGGCGGATAAAGCCAACGAGCGCGTGATTATCGACGAAAAATATGTAGTGGATCATATCGGCGATTTAGCCAAAAACGCTGATCTGTCAAAGTTCATACTCTGAATAAATTCATTGCTAACGCGGGCACCGTAAAAGCTTGACAGCGCGTTGCTGTCAGGGCTACCCGGTGTGACGCGGCAGCCGCGGCGGCTTTCATCGCCTGCCCGTCACAAGCCGCATTCCGTCCATCTGTAACAACGAAAAGCGTCTGGTTCGATCTGCGCTCATGGGCCTTCCCGGGAGGTTTTGCGATGATAACGACGTATGCGCGCCGAAACGGCGCCCTGGCGGCAATTCCGTTCGATCCCGGACAGACTTTGCCCGATGATGTGATATGGATTGATCTACTGACGCCAAACGCCGCCGAGGAGCATGCGGTTGAAGAAGCGCTGCATCTCGCGCTGCCAACGCGCGAGGAAATGGGCGAGATCGAGCTGTCCAACCGGCTGTACATGGAAAACGGCGCGTCTTACCTCACCGCTACGCTGCTCACGCGCGCCGACACCGAGACGCCCGAAAGCGAGCCGGTGACGTTCGTGCTCGTCGGCCATCGGCTGGTGACAATCCGCTACGCCGATCCGCTGCCGATCACGGCGTTCATCGCGCAGGTCCAGCGTCAGGCGCCGCACTGCACCAGCGGCGAGGCCATCCTCGCGGAACTGCTCGACGCGGTGACCGACCGGCTGGCCGATATTCTGGAAAAGGTGCAGCAGGACACCAGCGAAATAACCCGCGTCATCTTCGCGCGCGATGCGGGCAAGGTCGATTTCGAGGACGTGTTGCGCAAGATCGGCCTCGCACAGTCACGCACGTCGCGCGCCCGCGAAAGTCTTGTGAGCATCGGACGGTTACTATCGTTTCAGACGCGCCCCGGCGATACAAAGCCGAACAAAGTCATGATCCGGTCGTTCAAAACCCTGTCGCGGGACGTGATCTCGCTGTCGGATCACGCCACCTTCCTGACCACGAACATCAACTTCTTGCTCGACGCGACGCTCGGTAAAATCAACATCGAGCAAACGGGGATCATCAAGATTTTCTCGGTCGCGGCGACGGTGTTTTTGCCGCCTACGCTCATCGCCAGCATTTACGGCATGAATTTTGCGCATATGCCCGAGCTTGGCTGGAAGGTCGGCTATCCCGTCTCTATTGGCCTGATGATCCTGTCCGCCGCGCTACCCCTCTACTTCTTTAAGCGCAAGGGCTGGCTTTGAGGATTTAGCGCTCCTCGCGATCTTTGGGGACGAGGCCGTAGGGTTTCACCAGCGCCCAGATGTGTGCTGGGATCATGTTGCGCATCATGGCAGGGCGCTGCTGGCGCAGGTGCAGTACGGTTTCTACGGCTTTCATCTCGACGCGGGCGCGAGCGAACTCCACGCCGCGCGGGCCGACCTTTGGCATGAGCCACCCAACGAGCGGCCGCACCCAGTTGGGCATGCCCCGCAACGGGAGGCCACCCGCCGCACGTTCTACATTTTTCAAAAAGCCAGCGACTGGACCCTGCCGCTTCCCCGCGCTGCCCGGCTCGGTTAACCGTACCTCGTCGCCGAGAAGCTTAAGCAACTCTTCGCCACGCTCGTTGCGCACCAGCAGCCACTGCTCGCCCTGACCGGCCATGTAACCGACGGTGATGTCCGCGAGCACGTTGGTGTAATCGACGCAGGTGCGGCAAGTGAGCGGAAAGAAGTCGCCGGGGAGCTTCGAGATCGGAAGCATGAGAAACGGAATTTCCTTCACGCGCCCGTCTGCAAAGCGCAACTCGACATAATAATCCGCACGGAATTCGAGATAGGTGATGGTGTCGGGGTCATCCGCGAGTAGCGCCAGGAATTTGTGGAAGTTTTCCGTCGTGGTATTGTCCGAGCAGGGCGTGCCGATGACATACAGCCGCTCAAAGCCAAGCTCCTGCTCCAGCGCTCGCAGAGCGTAGACCTGGCATGGGATGCCGATGATCGCCAGCCGTTTATAGCCTGCCGCCCGCGCCGGTTCGAGAAGCGCCAGAAGCGGAGCGTAGCCCATACGCATACCACGCACCTGCGCCATACCCTCGGCTTTCGTGACAAGCACGGGCATCGGGCGCCATTTATCGGCCGGGTCTGGCGCCATGGTGAGCACTGCATCGACCGCGCCGGTTTCAAGCAGGCGCTCGCCCAGCCGCGTGGTAATGCCCGTCCACTGCGCGCCTTCGCGGGGCGCTTTCAGGCTGGCGCGCGCCATCCGACGGAAGGGGCCGAAAAACAGCTCATCAACCCGGTTTGGATCGCGGGCTCGGCTATGCACGCGCGCCTCCAACGCCGGATAGTCCGGCTTGATGAATTGACACGCCCGGCCGCAACGCTTGTGATCCTGCGTGCGGGAAATGCCGCAATCCGTGCATAGATCGCGTGGCGCGGGGTCAGCGACAGGCGGCACCCACACGCCATTCATCCGTTCAGGCCCAGCACGTCTTGTATTGAATATAGCCCGGGCGGTTTGCCATGGGCCCAAAGGGCGGCTTTTACGGCGCCGCGCGCGAAAATGGCGCGGTCGGAGGCTCGGTGGGTGAATTCGATACGTTCGGATGGCCCGGCGAACATGACGGTGTGATCGCCCACTACGTCGCCGCCGCGCAGGGTGGCGAAACCAATGTCGCCGCGTTTGCGCTCGCCGGTGTGACCGTCGCGAGAGCGCACCGAGTGTTCAGCAAGCGATATGCCCCGCCCCTTCGCCGCCGCATGGCCTAGCAGCAGCGCCGTGCCTGATGGCGCATCCACCTTGTGCTTGTGGTGCATTTCAATGACCTCGATATCGAAATCCTCGTCCAGCGCCGCCGCCGCCTTGCGCACCATGGCGGCGAGCAGGTTGACGCCGAGGCTCATATTGCCGGACTTGACGATGACGGCGTGGCGCGCGGCGGCTTCGATTTTCACTTCGTCCTCCGCCGAAAAGCCGGTCGTACCAATAACGTGGACGATGCGGGCCTGAGCGGTGAGCGCGGCGTGCTCTACGCTTGCGGCGGGCGTAGTAAAATCGATCACCGCCTCGGCCTTGAGGAACAATTCGATGGTTTTGTCCGTCACAATCGCGCCGATGCGCCCAACGCCCGCCAACTCGCCTAAGTCTGCGCCAATAGCGGACGATCCAGCAGGCTCAGTTCCGCCTACAACCTCGCTGCCTGCTTCATGGATTGCGCGAACGAGGGCGCGGCCCATGCGTCCGCCTGCCCCCATGACTACGATCTTCATTTACCCGACCTCGCCGCCTCGACCTTCGCCACCTCGATGCCCTTAAGGATCATTTCGCGCGCCTCGGATGCATCGCCCCAGCGGACGATTTTCACCCATTTGCCGTCTTCAAGGTCTTTGTAATGCTCGAAAAAATGTACGATGCGTTTGAGGAGCATCTCCGGCAGGTCGCTGTAGTCATGAAACTTGCGGTACATGGGCGAAACCTTGTCGGATGGCACCGCGATAATTTTCTCGTCGCCGCCCGCCTCGTCTTCCATGAACATCACGCCGATGGGGCGGCAGTTGCACACCGCGCCCGGCACGATTGGCCGGTTGTTGGCGATGAGCACGTCTACGGGATCGCCGTCATTCGAGAGCGTATGAGGCACAAAGCCGTAATTACCAGGGTAACGCATGGATGTATAAAGCATGCGGTCCACGAATAGCGCGCCGGAGGGCTTGTCCAACTCGTATTTGATAGGTTCGCCGCCAATAGGCACTTCCACGACTACGTTAATGTCGTGCGGCAAATTATTACCGATGGCAATCTGATCGAGGCGCATGGTAACTCCGTTCAGTGCGCAACATTATCAAGCCATAAATGAATTCACGCTTTCGCGCCACGACTGTTTCAGAACAGTTTATTTGACGGAAAAGTAGGCTGTCAATATACGCCTCCTGAAGCGTAACGTTCAGGGCCACTTCACCTCGGGCGGCAGCGATGACAGGATAGATTCAACATTGCCGCCGGTTTTCAGGCCGAACACGGTGCCCCGGTCGTGCAGGAGGTTAAACTCTACATAGCGGCCGCGTCGGATAAGCTGTTCCTCGCGGTCGGCGTCTGTCCAGGCGGTGTGCATGTTGCGCCGGACGAGTTCGGGGTAAATGCGAGCGAAGCCGCGGCCAATATCTTGCGTGAAAGCCAGATCGGCGTCCCAATCTCCGGAGTTGTGATAGTCGTAAAACACGCCGCCGACGCCGCGCGGCTCGTTGCGATGCTTGAGGAAAAAGTATTCCTCGCACCAGGCTTTATACTTGGGATAGTCCGCCGCCTCGTGGCCCTCGAACGCCGACTCCATCGCCATGTGAAAATCGACCGTGTCGGGATCTTCCTGTGTCCGGCGCCGCATCATCACGGGCGTCAAATCCGCGCCCCCGCCAAACCAATGTTTAGAGGTAACGACAAAGCGCGTGTTCATGTGTACGGCGGGCACATTCGGGTTGCGTGGATGAACGATGACCGAAATGCCCGAAGCCCAGAAGCGCGGGTCTTCGCTTGCCCCAGGCATCTGCGCACGAAACTCAGGCGCAAACTCGCCATGCACGGTGGACACGTGAACGCCCGCTTTTTCAAACACCCGGCCGTGCAGCATCGACATAACGCCGCCGCCCCCATCCGCGCCTGAATGATCGGTGCGTGACCACGGCTTGCGGCGAAAACGGCCGGGAGCGAGATCAGCGTGAGGCCCGTTCGATAGGTCGGCTTCAACCGCCTCAAGCCCGGCGCAAATCTGATTGCGCAGAGACTCAAACCAGCGCCTTGTTGTCGCCTTTTCTTTTGTTAGAGGATCGCTGGAGACTTTAATGCGGGCGCCGCGCGGTGCGGCCTGCTGCGAGACATTGAACGCCATCAATCGTGATCTCTCATCGTTTCGCCGTGAGCGCGTAATTTATCGAACCCGCCCGTCTGACGCAGAGCTTCCCCCAGAACCATCGCAGCGGCGACAGCCACATTCATCGAACGCATACCGGGCCGCATGTGTATAGTGACATTGACGTCGCAAGTGTCAAGCACGCTTGACGGCAACCCGGCGCTTTCTCGTCCCACCAAAAGTATATCAGTCTGTTGATAGGCAAAGTTGGTATACGGCGTTTTGCCGCGGCTGGAGAGTGCGATCAATCGCGATCCCTTTTCAAGACGCCACCGTTCAAAGTCGTCGAAATTTGAATGCAATTGAAACTCGGCTTTTTCGAGGTAGTCCATCGCGGCCCGGCGCAAGCTTCGATGGCTAACATCAAATCCTGCTGGGCCTATGAGATCGACTGCGACACCAAGACACGCCCCTAAGCGTAAAAGCGTCCCGGCGTTTTGCGGTATGTCGGCTTGATAAAGAGCTAAACGCATGCGCGGCTTGATATGAATGATGAGTTACTCGCAATATTGTCGTTGCGCCAATTTGCCGTTACCTAGCCCTATGGACTAGGGCGGGCACTGGTGCAATATGAATGTCATAATCGACTAGAAAGCGTGCATTTGCTAACTGCGTTAACGCTGTCCTGATGGACGAGACATGTGTGTTGAAAAAGTTGGTTAATCGAGCAAGATTGACAGGATAAAAATCATGGTCGCCACCCTGGATGAGAATGTCACAAGACGCGATTTCATTCACATTGCCGCGCTTGCTTTTGGCGGCGTGGGGGCGGCTGCGGCGTTATGGCCGTTACTCGATCAAATGAACCCGGATGCTTCGACCCTTTCGCTTGCGTCTATAGACCTGGATCTCACCCCGATTGAGCCGGGACAGGCGGTTACTGTCGTATGGCGAGGAAAGCCTGTTTTCGTACGCAACCGCACGCCAGAAGAAATCGAAAAAGCCAAGGCTGTTCAGGTCGCCGAGTTGAAAGATCCGACGGCTCAGGTCATGGATGCGCCCGAAATGCCCGCAACGGACGAAAATCGCACCAAGCCGGGAAAAGAACAATGGCTGGTTATGGTCGGCATTTGCACTCATCTCGGATGCATTCCAAAAGGCCAGCAGACTGGCGATACGCGGGGCGATTTTGGCGGCTGGTTCTGCCCATGTCACGGCTCCCACTACGATACGGCTGGTCGCGTCCGTAAAGGGCCAGCACCAACCAATTTGGCGATTCCACCGTATACATTTGAAACAGACACTAAAATCAAGATCGGATAAAGGGACGCCCCATGTCTCACCCCTCTACTTACGAGCCAAAGACCGGATTGACGCGCTGGCTTGATAGCCGCTTACCACTTATGCGGTTCTTGAACGATACGATTGTAACGTTCCCGACGCCCAGAAACCTGTCCTATCTCTGGACGTTTGGCGGCATTCTTGCCTTCTGCCTCGCGGTTCAGATCGTGACTGGCATCGTGCTCGCCATGCATTACGCGGCGACAACAGGCGATGCCTTCAGCTCTATCGAGCATATGATGCGCGATGTGAATTATGGCTGGCTCATCCGTTACACCCACGCTGTGGGTGCCTCGATGTTCTTCCTCGCCGTCTACATCCACATGTTTCGTGGCCTTTACTACGGTTCTTACAAAGCGCCCCGTGAAGTCATCTGGATGCTAGGCGTCATTATCCTATTCCTAATGATCGCAACCGCTTTCATGGGCTATTCGCTGGTCTGGGGACAAATGAGCTTCTGGGCGGTGACTGTTATCACTAACCTATTCTCCTCACTTGACGGGCTAATCCCCGGTCTTGGCACGTCGATCGTGCAGTGGGTCTGGGGCGGATTTGCGGTGGATAACGCTACGCTGAACAGGCTCTTTAGCCTTCACTACCTCTTCCCGTTCATTATTGCGGGCGTAGTGGCTTTACATATTTGGGCCTTGCACATACCAGGTAACAACAACCCAACGGGCGTCGATGTCAGTGAAAAACTGAAGGAAAAGGAAACGCTTCCCTTCCACCCGTACTATACGGTGAAGGATGTTTTCGCGATTGGTGTGTTCGCGATCTTGTTTGCCTATATAATTTTTTATGCGCCCAATTACCTTGGTCACGCGGATAATTATGTGGAAGCAAACCCGCTTCAGACACCCCCTCACATCGTGCCTGAGTGGTATTTCCTGCCATTCTACGCTATTTTGCGCGCGGTGCCATCCAAACTTGGCGGCGTCATTGCAATGGTTGGCGCGATCATTGTGCTGTTCTTTATTCCTTGGCTGGACACCAGCCGCGTTCGCTCAACTCGTTACCGTCCGCTTTATAAGCCGTTCTTCTTTTTCTTCCTGTTCACCTGCATTGCGCTTGGTTATCTCGGGGCAAAACCGGCGGAGGGCTGGTACGTGATCGCGTCGCAGTTTTTCACCTTCTACTACTTCGCGCATTTCCTGATCGTCATGCCTGTTGTTGGCATCATTGAAACGCCGAAGCCGCGTCCAAAAAGCATCGCAGAATCCATCTTTAATGAGCGGCGCGATCCTAGCAGCCCGCGTCTGGTGCCAGCGGAATAGCGGAGAACCATCATATGGCGCCCTACAAAAACTCTCTTGCAGCAGTGGTCATTATTGCTTCTGTAATAACGACATCGCCTATTTCGTCCGTTTACGCGGCGGACGAAGGCACGGATGTGGCATATAATGTTGCAAAGCAAGACTGGACCTTTGGCAGCATGACCGGATATTTCGACCGTGCTCAGCTTCAGCGTGGCTATAAGGTTTATAAAGAAGTCTGCTCTGCCTGCCACGGTATGAAGTTCATGTATTTTAGAAACTTAAGCCAGCCTGGCGGCCCGGAGTTTTCTGCAGAGCAAACGGAAGCTATCGCGGCTTCGGTTGAAGTGGAGGACGGCCCGAATGAGGAGGGCGCAATGTTCATGCGCCCTGCCAAGCCATCGGACAAATTTCCGTTGCGCTTCAAAAATGATAAGGAAGCCGCCGCGGCAAACAACGGCGCGGTTCCTCCAGACCTTTCGCTGATGGCCAAAGCCCGCACCGTGGAGACGCACTCTGCCTGGTATATGTTTCCTGTGAACATGGTGACCGACCTGGCGACACAGTATCAGGAAGCGGGGCCAGACTACATTCATGCACTGCTGACAGGCTATGATGACATTCCATCGTACCAGCGAGATGGTTCCGGGCGTTTAACGCAAGTCAAAGCTGGGGAAACTGTTCCGAACGCCGAGCAGTGCGTCGCCGTGCAGCGTGGCGAAGGCTCAGATCCCGACGTTTGCACACCGCTTGGAGACGGCCTGAATTATAACCGTGTATATCCTGGTCACCAGATCGCAATGGTCAATCCCTTGAGTGACGGCGTGGTGGATTATGAGGATGGCACGCCTGCAACGCTCGACAATTATTCCAAGGATGTGACCGCATATTTGATGTGGTCGTCAGAGCCAAAACTTGAGGAGCGTAAGAAACTGGGCCTGAAAGTGCTTTTGTATCTTATCATTCTAACTGGCCTGCTTTATCTGTCGAAACGCGCTCTGTGGCGTGACGTCGAACACTAAGGCGAGGCATAGACCTAAATGAAGAAGCCCCGTATAGCCGGGGCTTTTTTATTGCGCCATGGCCGGTCATTCTTCACCATCCGGTCAGGAGGACGCTGTGACAATTTACGATGAGATTTTGGTGTTCGTCTTTTCTGGCCTAGCCCTAGCGGTCGTCATTGGCTTATTTGGTCCTTCCGGACCTACAATACGCAAACCTTCCCGTCATCGTCGTCAGAAACGAGGCCCCCTCTAAACGGGCCGGTGTTGCTTACAGTCAGCGGCATGGTCGGAAGGCCGACGCGAGGAGCGGTGCACTCCACAGATGCGCTATTCATCAGGATGAATATCAGTTTTGCGCATGCAGTCGAGTATGACGATAACCGCCTCGCGGCGTTAGCCGTTCGTTCGGTCAGCCCCGGCGCTTCGTATCAAGGCCCCATGTTGAGAACCGTGCTTGTGGACGCAGGCGCAACCTATAATCTCATCCATCTCTATGGCCTTGACGGCAATTTCACACTAGACCAAGGCCAAGTGAACAGCGCGAACTGGATAATCGCCATGCACCGCAACGGCCGTTGGCTTGGCCTAGGCGGACACGGACCTCTCATGTTAACGCAAGAGCCGCCAGGCGCGACGCCCTCGCCGGTTCTGTCTAGTCTGTTTTATATTGAGGTGAAATGATGCGCCCGAACCGTCGGACTGCCTTAGCAGCGCTTGGCGCTCTCGGCGCGGTGGCCATGTTGCCCAAATCAGCGATCGCCACGCCCGATACCTCACCACCGCAAGGGCCAGCGTTTTTGACTGTCGCGTGCAAGATTGGCGCTGCAAATCGCGGCCCAGCCAAATTGGAGACAGTTGGGTTTTTCAAGCATCATAACATTGCCTTTGACAGAGGCATGGCATTTGATCGGGAAAGCCTGCTACTCCTGCCGCAGCGCAAGCTCTCGATTGGCACTCCGGAGGCCGGGCGCGGAGAATTCATAGGGCCCCCGTCACTCGATGTATTGAAGGCGGCTGGCGCGGAAGGCGCTGGCGTCCGGCTTCTGGCGCTAGATGGTTTCGCGGTCGAACTTTCCGCCGCCGATGTTGCTCGCCTCGACTGGACGCTGTGCCTGAGCCAGAACGGCAAACCGTTCGGCATCGGCGATCTCGGGCCGCTCTGGTTGCTGCACACGCCCGCCAATGGCGTAACGCCGAGCGAGGGCGAAGCGAAAAACTGGGTATAGTCTGTGTTTTATATCGAGGCGGTTTAATATGGCGAAAGCGGTTTTAGGCATCATTGGCGGCTCGGGGCTTTATGATCTGCCCGGGTTGGAGAATAAACGCCGCGAGCGGATCGCGTCGCCTTGGGGCGAGCCGTCGAGCGATGTGCACATGGGCGAGATCGCGGGGCTGCCAGTCGTGTTTCTCCCGCGCCACGGCTCTGGGCACGTTATTCCGCCGTCTGCCATTAACTACCGCGCCAATATCGACGTGATGAAGCGCGCGGGCGTCACCGACCTGGTGTCCGTCTCTGCCTGCGGCTCGTTCTGCGAGGAGCTGCCGCCCGGGCACTTTGTCATCGTCGACCAATTCATCGACCGGACGTTTGCGCGCGAGAAAAGCTTCTTCGGCAAGGGCTGCGTGGCCCACGTTGCGATGGCCGACCCCATAAGCCCCGGCCTAGCCGACAAGATCGAAGCCGGGGCGAAAGCGGAGAGCGTGGCGCACACGCGCGGTGGCACTTATCTTGTGATGGAAGGCCCGCAATTCTCAACCCGCGCCGAATCACATCTCTACCGCGCTTGGGGTTGCAGCGTCATCGGGATGACCAACATGCCCGAAGCTAAACTCGCCCGCGAGGCTGAGATTTGCTACGCCACCGTCGCCATGGTGACAGATTTCGACTGTTGGCACGAAGATCACGCCGACGTGGACATTACCTCTATTCTGGCGGTAATGAAGGGCAATTCGGAAAAGGCCGGGCGGCTTATTGCGCGCCTCGCAGCCGACTTCCCGCGTGAACACGAACCATGCCCGATCGGCTCGGACAAAGCGCTCGAATTCGCCATCATTACCGCGCCCGAGATGCGCGACCCCGCCCTCCTCGCCAAACTCGACGCCATTGCCGGCCGCGTCCTATGACATCTTAATACAGCCGCGGCCAGCATCACTGGCTTAACGCCGCGCTTAGTTCTTAGCTTCCTTCAGCTTGTCCAACAGGAGGATCGCGCCATCGACGCACGCGGCCGTCGACTCATTAGCCGCACACTTGATGTGAACTTCGCTATCATTCTTCTCAAATTTGAAATGAGCGCCGTGCGCCGGAGGCATTCTTTTCCTCCACGGCTTGCCATGCATGCCCATGCCGCGATGATCGCGTTCGAAATCTTCCTCATCGTAGTCGCGATCCATCATCGAGTCTGATTTGAATTTTGGCGAACCCTTTTCCTCCCTTGGCATTTCCTGTCTCGGCATTTCTTCTTTCTGCGATGGATTTGGCATAGGGGCTGTTTGCTGGTCTTCTCTAGGCATTGGGTTGGGCATAGGGGCCGTCGGCTGGGCAAAAGCCAGAGAGCATGGCGTCAGCATGAGCGCCGCAAGAACGGTTGTCAGTTTCATGAAAAACTCCTTTACCGGATAGTCCGGATATTGTTGATTGGTACAAGGTCAACAAAATCAATCTGCGGTGGTTCCGAAGCCGGGCCTTCGCATAAAGACATAAGGGCGCGGTCATGCAGAAGGTTGAACTTGACCTGAAATCGCTGGTGCGCAGCATTCCGGATTACCCGAAGCCGGGCATTATGTTCCGCGATGTGACGACGCTGCTAAAGCACGCGGCCGGGTTCAGGGCTTGCATCGAGCGGCTGTGCGAGCCGTTTCATGCGGCGGGCATCGAGGCGGTGATCGGCATTGAAGCGCGCGGGTTCATCCTCGGCGGCGCAGTTGCGGCGCGGCTTGGCACTGGCTTCGTCCCGTTGCGCAAAAAGGGCAAGCTGCCTGCCAAAACCATGTCACAGGATTACGAGTTAGAATACGGCATTGACGTCATTGAAGTCCACGAAGACGCCATCCGGTCTGGCGAGCGCGTGCTGATCGTGGATGATCTGATTGCGACAGGCGGCACGGCTGAGGCAGCGGCCAAACTTGTTGCGCGCGCGGGCGGCGTCATCGCAGGCGCGGCGTTCGTCATTGACCTGCCCGATCTCGGCGGCGCCGGTAAGCTCACCTCAAAGGGCATCCCCGTTCATTCCCTTATTTCATTTGAAGGCCATTAACTCAGTCCGCCGTCTCACATTGCCATTAAACGTAATTCGCAGAATAGCTTTAGTTTATGAAACATCGTTTCGTGGGCGTTATGAGCGAAAGAATTGACGGTATCGACGGATTGCGCGCCATCGCCATGACGATGGTCGTTGCGCAGCATTGTTCCCTGCTCCCATTCGGGTGGACTGGAGTCTGGCTTTTTTACGCGATCTCCGGGTTTGTCATTTCGAGGCAATTTCTCAGTGGCTCCTACGACGCACCTACAATAGCCGGAACTTATAAGATATTTATGCTTCGGCGCTTCTGGCGCATCGTTCCCGTTTATGCGCTTTACGTGCTCATCAATGTGTCTCTCGCCCTTGCTGAAGGCAAAACAGCCATCCTGCGCGAGTTGCCTTTTCTCCTAACCTTCACATACAACTGGCAAATGATTTTCGAGTTCGTTCAGCCTTCAGAAGCTGGCGCGTTTGGTCATTTGTGGACAGTCAGTGTCGAAGAGCAATTCTATCTTTTCTTCCCGCTGTTAATGCTGGCTTTGCCCGGAAGACGTTTCCTCATTGTCGCGGGCTTGCTGATCATTGGCGGGCCTCTTATAAGAGGCATTTACAGCGCCGCGATGATAGGGGCTGATGGAGATGCAGGCTGGAAAGCCTTTTCCATATACGCAGCGTCCATTACGCAGTTCGACGCCTTTCTGACTGGAGCCGTGCTTGCGAGATGCACGCCTTACTTCCGAGAACACCCTCGCGCTGCTTGGTATCTGCTTGCAGGCGCCGTCGTTGTCGCGGCGAGTTACGCGCTTGTCTATAGCGGTATCAACCGAGCAAATGGCGCTCAAGGCGTCGAAGCGCTGCGGAATATTTTTTCAGGCATTCTGTATGGCGAAGGCCGGGAGATATTCGTTTATTCGGTCATCAATCTCGCGAGCGCATCGGTGTTAATAGCGACTGTTCTGCGAAAACAGTTTACAGCCCCGCTTTCATGGTCGCCACTGTCATTCGTCGGACGCATCTCCTACGGCGCTTATCTTTATCACGCCCTTATCCTGGCGTTATTAGTACGCTTCGTATTCGGAGACAACTCTGGCAACCCGCTTCCCGAGCGCATTCTGTTTTTCACGACGGCATGGAGCATCACAGTTTTCTTTGCCTACGTTTCATTCAAGTATTTTGAGAAGCCGATAATGGACTGGTCGAAGCGCAAATCTTCTCGTTACGACATTTCAGTTGCGATTGAAAAACCTGCATAAGCGCAAATGGCAGCCTGACAAACAGATGGCCTCAGCTACGTATCACCCTATATACAAATGAATAGTTCCTTTCGCAAAGCTTACGCTCATGAAAGTTAATGGCCAACATTACCGCACGATATGGGTGTCGGGAAACGGCTGGACGGTGAAGGTCATCGATCAGACCAAGCTGCCACACCGCTTTGAGACCGCTCGACTGGAAAACGTGCGTGACGCGGCGCAATCCATCAAAACCATGGTAGTGCGCGGCGCGCCTCTGATCGGCGCCACAGCGGCTTACGGCCTCGCGCTCGCCATGCGCGCGGACGCTTCGGACATTTCGCTCGACCGCAACATCGACTATTTGGCTGCGACGCGACCGACCGCAATCAATCTGCGCTGGGCGCTCGACCAGATGGACAAAGCGGTGCGCAAGTGGCCTCCCACCATGCGCGAGGCTGCCGCCTACGCCCGCGCCGCCGAAATCGCTGACCAGGATGTGGAAACCTGCCGCAGTATTGGCGTCGAGGGCGCTACGCTTATCCGCCAGCACGCGGCCCGGAAGGCGGGCGCTCCCGTGAATATCCTCACCCATTGCAACGCGGGCTGGCTAGCGGCGGTTGACTGGGGCACGGCACTTGCTCCGGTTTATCACGCCTTCGACGAAGGCATTCCCTTGCATATCTGGGTGGACGAGACGCGCCCACGCAACCAGGGCGCCAGCCTTACCGCGTTCGAACTGGGTGCGCACGGAGTTCCGCACACGATCATTGCAGACAATGCTGGCGGGCATTTGATGCAAAAGGGTGATGTCGATTTGTGCATCGTGGGCACGGATCGTGTGACGGCAAATGGCGACGTGGCAAACAAGATTGGCACTTATCTAAAAGCGCTGGCCGCGCATGACAACGGCGTGCCGTTCTATGTCGCCCTGCCGCACTCCACCATCGACTGGACGCTGGATGACGGCATGGCGATCCCCATCGAGGAGCGCAGCGCAGAGGAAGTCACGCGGATGACCGGACGCACGGAAAGCGGCGAGGTAGTGACGATTGACATCGCCGCACCCGGCAGCCCTGCCGCTAACCCGGCATTTGACGTGACGCCCGCGCGCCTGATCACCGGCCTGATCACGGAGCGCGGTATCTGCCCCGCCACCCGCGAGGGCTTGGGCGGTTTATACGGGCGCAAAGGTGCCTAACGCCGCCGAAGCTGGTTTGCGGCGGGAAATTGTCGAGATCGCCCGTTGCATGAGCTTGGAGGGCCTCAGCCCTGTCCGCTCGGGTAATGTATCGGCGCGGTTTAGCGACGGAATGCTTATTACGCCGACCGCGATGGCTTATAGTGTCATGACGGCTGATGATGTGGTGTTCATTGACGCGGAGGGCGCACCTCAAAGGGGCGGCCGCGCCCCGTCGAGCGAATGGCATTTCCATCTAGCCATTTATGGGGCCAAAGCTGAAGCGCGCGCTGTTGTCCACTGCCACTCCACAAGCGCGACGGCGCTTGCTTGCGCCCGCAAATCCATACCCGCGTTTCACTACATGGTGGCGGTGGCTGGGGGACAGGATATCCCCCTCGCTCCGTATGCGACGTTCGGCACGCCCGAGCTGGCGCAAGCGGTCGTCGCGACGCTGAAAGACCGGCGGGCGTGCTTGCTCGCCAATCACGGTCAAATCGCGTTCGGCGAAACCCTGGAGGCGACGCTAGACCTGGCGCGCGAGGTAGAGGCTTTGGCCGCGCAGTACATCGCCGTGCTGCAGCTTGGCGCCGTGCATATTCTCGACGATGAGGAGATGGGTATAGTGCTTGCTAAATTCGAGACTTATGGCCAGCAGCTTGTCTTGCCAAAACCACAACGCCCAGCCCGCGCAAAAGTACGCCCGTCATAGCCCCGCCAGATCGAATCGGCAAACCACCGTCGTTGCGAGCGAAGCGAGGGAATCCAGCCTTTCAAGCCTGAAACGGCGATGGATCTCCATGGGGGCAATAGCCACCTCGCGACGACAGACCGCTTCCAATTTTATGTATGAAGCTTAGCCCCAAGGGCCTTTTTCCGATGTCGCCCGGGTTTCGCTTGCCTCACCACCGCGAACGCCCGCTGCGGAGTTTCGTGGCTTCAACAACAGGAACAGAGGTAGCAAAACCAGGCCCGCAACGAAGCCGCCGATATGCGCCCACCATGCGATGCCGCCGCCTTCCAGAGGGTTCGCCATTTCCTGCACGACCTGATAAACCTGCAAACTTAAAAATGCGATGGCCAGAAACCACATCGGCACGGCGATAGGGATTGGAAAAACAAACAGTTTTTGCCGTGGATAGAGCGTGGCGTAGGCCGCAACAGCACCAGCAATTGCGCCCGACGCGCCAACCAGCGGCGAGGATGATTGTTTGTTGAGATAAGCGTGCAGAGCGCCCGCCGCCACACCGCAGATCAGGTAAAACGCAATGAACTGAATTCGCCCGAAGCGGCGCTCCAAGGCAGGGCCAAATGTAAACAGCGCGAACATGTTGAGGAGGATATGAAGGTACCCGCCATGCATGAACGTGGACGTTATGAATGGCCAGTAATCGCTTGGCTTGATGCCGTTATAGATGCCCCACACCGGCTCAAAGAAGGCGCGCGGCACGACCGCGTTACGCAGCGTGAAGATAAGCCCGCTGCTGTCGTTCAGCGTTAACTGATATGCGAACACGGCCAGGTTGGCGGCGATGATGGCGTAAACCACAAAAGGCGTGAATGAGCGGTTATTGAAAGGGCCGGCTGACATCATGACGTGCGTTTCATGCGTTTTGCGGCCTTTGGCTTTTTTGTTATGGTAGTTTTTACGTTAGCACCGGGCTTGGCTTTCGATAAGGAAGACTTTTGCGCGGCGGCCTTTAAAGTTTCCAGCACCTCGGCCAGGTGGTCGAACACCCAGTAATGCCCTGCGCTTTCCACTTTCGTCACGTGGCAGCCGGGGATGAGTTCACCAAGCCGCAGCGCGGCGGCGGGCGGCACGTTGCGGTCGGCCATGCCCTGCCATAAAAAGCATGGCGCTTTGATATCAGCCAGCGGCAAATCCCATGGCCGCGAGAAAATACGCATTTCCTCTAACGCCCCGCGCACGCCGGGCCGCACGCCCTCCGCCACGCCTCCCAGCAAACTCAGCCGCACTTCTTTGCGCGAGAGAATTTTCCAGTCCTGCGGCGCGGCGCGGCTCATGATAAGGGCGTAAATCGGCAATGGAGCATACAGAAAAGCGAGGCGGCCAAAATTGAACGCGCCGCGATAAAAATGCGGCACGCGCGGGAGAAGCTGGAACGTGGAGTAATGTGCACGGCCGATTTTATCCGGCCGCTCCGGCCCCGCCATCGGTCCGACAGGGCTTATGAGCGCCGCCGCTAAAACCCGCTCTGGCAACAGCGCGGCGGACGCCGCAGCGTATGGCCCGCCGCCCGAGATCCCCGCAACCGCAAATGTCCCAACCCCAAGCGCATCAGCCAGCGCGGCCACATCGTCCGCCCACCCTTTCAGCGTCCGGTTTCGCTGATAGCTCGACAATCCGTAACCCGGGCGTTCCGGCGCGATCAGCCGCACGCCTGCGCGACGTGCGGTCGCATCGCCCGCCCGCAACATGAACCGCGAGCCGGGCGTGCCGTGAAAGGCAAAGACTGGCAATCCGTCCGGTGCGCCATACTCTCCAAAGCCCAGCGTGCGCCCGTCAGACAGCACGATTTGATCCTTGAGAGATTTTGACGCTTTGGGCTTTTTTGTGGAAACCGGCATGGTCCGAATGTGTTGTCTGGGCGGTTAATCACAAGAGCCGTTTTTGCGGCGCGCCCTTAAAGCTCTGCTGCAATTTTGCGCAGACCGTCAAGAATTGGCTCGTAAGCTTCCTCATCTCGATCTTCGGGATAAACCACATAGGCGGGGTACAGGAAACGCGGCGCCTTCTTTACAAGCCGCAAGGCTCCGCTTTCGAGATACGGCCTCGCCGCACGGATGGGAAAGTAGCCCGAAGCCCGCTTGTCCAGAAGGTAGCTCACGCTTAACATGCCGATGTCCAGCGTGAGGCCGGGATACAAAAGCTCGGGGAAAGCGAGCGCATGATCGGCCTTGAACTCAGGCCCCCAATTCACAAACACATAGTCGGATCGAGGGCGACGTTCGTGGCTGTGCGCACCAGCGACAAGCACGAGTTCTTCGTCGAATAAATGCTCGATAATCAATCCGGGGCGGTTGGCGGGGCGGTACATGACAGCCAGATCGAGCGTGCCTTCAATGAGCTGATCCATAAGCGCCGCCGAGGAACCAATCGCGCCGCTGACAGCAATATCCGGGATATTGTCGCGCATCCAGCCCGCCCATTGCAGCATGAAGCCCTCCCACAGGCTCGCCTGCCCGCCCGCCGCCAGATGATCGCGGTGTTCCTCCGACAGGCCGACTTCAAGTCGGGCATGTTCCCAGACCCGGACGAGCGCCAGCGCGTGCTTATGAAACTGCTGCCCGGCCGGGGTGAGGGCGGCGCCTGCTTTAGAGCGCGCCAGCAAGGCTTTACCAACCTGGATTTCTAGCGCTTTGATTCGCGAACTCACGGTCGATTGCGTAACATGCAAGCGAGAAGCGGCTTCCATGAAGCTACCCGCTTCCGCCACGGCCAGAAATGTGCGCGCCAGGCTAATATCCATTAGAGTTAGGCTTTCAATGCATCCATCGACTTCTTCGATATTAAACACTGAAAAAATTTGTTTGCCAAATGCTGCGGCGCATTCCAGCCTTTGGTTGCGGACAAATGTTCGCACTCTTTTGGAGGTTATCCGAAAATGAAGAAAAAAGGCGAGACCAAACCGAAAGCCGCTCCCAAGCCAGCCGACAAACCGGCTGAAAAAGCTGGCGGCGCTAAAAAAGGCGGTAAAAAGTAATTCTGGCGTTTAGCGGAAAAGGGGGAAGAGAAATCTTCCCCTTTTTTTGTCTTAATGAGGCGATAGGGCTCTGTCTTAATGAGAATCACCGCTTTAAATTCAAAGGAATCACAATGCGTTTCCGCTTTGTCTTGATGCTTTGTGCATCGCAACTTGGATTGGCGCCGCTGACGGCGGCAGCCCTCACGGTTAAAAACCTCGACCCTGAAGATCGCAAGATCACCGTTACAGAAAATGATAAAAAGACGGAGCGAACGTTAAAGCCGTCCGAGGTAATGACCGACGCGTGTGCCGCCGCGTGCGAGATCGAGACTGTTGACGGCGATGTCTACGACTTCGACGGAAATGAGTTTGTCACCATCGAGGAAGGGCTGCTTTTCATCGGCGATGCTGACAGCCAGCCAACCAACGCCGCGCCTGAGCCACCTCAATCGTCACGGTAAATGCGTTCCCTTTTCTCATGGCGCTCCTGCGCCTCGATACTAAGGGTCGCAATCGGCCTTGCCTCCAGCCGTTTCAGGCTGATCGGTTCGCCAGTTTCTTCGCAGTAGCCATAGGTATTGTTTTCAATCCGCTCCATCGCCGCGTCGATCTTGGAGATCAGCTTGCGCTGACGGTCGCGTGTGCGCAGTTCCAGCGACCTGTCTGTCTCAGAACTAGCCCGGTCGGTAGAATCGGGGTGTTGCTCGGAACCTTGTAGATTTTCGAGTGTTTCAGAGCTAGAGCGCAGGAGTTCCGCTTTCCAATCCGAAAGGCGCTTGCGGAAGTAGGCCCGCTGGCGTTCGTTCATGAACGGTTCCTGTTCGGAGGGATGATATCCGTCCGGGAGACCTGAACCGCTCATTGCGGAATCCTTATTCATCAACATTCATTGCCGCGATGCGTCCTTCTAGTGCGCCATGGTGCGTACAAGCAGCGTTTATAGTCACTGCTAATGCTCATTCTATGTATCGGGATAGTCCCTAAAGTCAAGCTGCGCATACATGTCATGGCTACGCTTAGCGGCGCGGACTGGTTTCAAAAGCCGCCGTATAAGAGCCGCCGCACGCCGATTTTCGACTTGATATATGCTCGCCAGAAACGGCGCACAATGCTGACGCTTTCGCGCTCGACGCCGTCGAAAATGGCGTGCGACTTCTCGAAGCCCTTTAGCCAGATACGGCACAATCGAACTGCTTCGGGATTTGCCTGAGCAGACCTGCGCAAATCATGCACGGCGGCTTTGCCCTCGCGTTCGACATCGCCAAACATATCGTAATAGGTTTCGACCGCGTGAAACACCCGGTCGCTGAGAAACAGGCTGAGGAAGAACGGATCAGCCTGCATTTCGCGCCACCGCGAGAATAGTTTATCCTGCTCCTTCAGCGGGTCGAACCTCACGCCGGAAAACGAGCTGCCGCCGCCAAACGAGGGAACGTCACCCTTTAGGTCTGTTCCAACAAGCCCCATTTTATCCGCCAGCGCGCGGCGGTAGCTTTCATCCCTCTGCCAGGCGGTGAACAGGATGACATCGTTAAACAATTTAGGCGCGCCGCTTTGGGCGCCTTTGAGTTCGTCCATGTACTCGCAGAAGCGCAACGTCTGATAGAACGCTTTCAGATGCTGATTGAAGCTGGTCTTGACGATGCGTTTTGTGAGGCTGGAGAAATTGTTCAACGGATCGCGCAGAAACAACACGCAATCCATCCGCTTTTCACCCCAATACTGAGGCATCACCGTGTTGAACTTGCGGATGTTATCCGTGGAACGGCCCTCAAAGTTAATGAGAATATCGTGCGCGTTCTGGGCAAGGGCGTTGCGCGTGTCGGCCCTGAAACTGATCAGCGCGTCCATGTCGACCTTGTCGCCCTGATAGACGGTAAGCTGTCCAAATCGCGGCGGATCGGATGGGAACACATTGTTTACGAACAGGGTTGGGCGGTCTTTCCAGCCGCACAGCCATTCGATGAAGGCGTGATGCGCGGATCGCTTTAGCGCTATCATCTCCATCAGAACGGCTAGGCGCCCGGCGTCAGGGGCGGCGCTCGGGCGCGTCGCGGCAGGTAAACCCATCTCTCCCTCAATCGTTAACATTTAAAGCAATTCTCATGTCGTTGGGCTAAACATAGCGAAAGCGCACCTGCGTGCAACCGTCGTGCAAGCAAGGCGCGCAGTTTTGTGACAGCGCAAACCGTTATGGTTATTTCAGGCTGCCGAAGCGCATTGCTCTATCTGCGCGTAACGCAGCATACGGCCATTGCCATAACGCGCGATAATTTCGCCATCGCCATAAGCCGCCGCATCGAGAAATGCGCCCGCCGCAGCGCCGTCCTGATGCAGGGCGCTAATTTTTACTGTACTTAGCGCCTCGGTATATTGAGTAACGCCCAACGGGCGGTGAACGATTTCGACGTTGCCAAATTGGGCGCCGTTAACCGAAACATCCACCAGTTCATTAGGCTCCAGGTAAGCAACAGGTTTCGCCGGGATAGTGTAGTGACGGCGCGCGTTGCGCCAGGCAGGCTCCGAAAAGCTGGCTTTACGGTTTAACCGATAGAACAGCGTCCAACGGCCGCTATTTTCGCTCTCCGTCCGCATCCATCGCAGGCTAAGGCGTTCTGATGCCCCGTGCGCATTAAAAATGGCGACAGAGCCACCGGCGAATGTGGCCTCCAGGAACGCGGCGCAGTCACAGCCAAGAATGGTCAACTTCGCCCCATTTTCAGCCTTGGCGGCCATCTCGCGGATGCGCCGGTCTATATGAGGAAAGTTGCCTGAGGGCAGGTTGACTGCGTAGAAAATTTTGGACGTTCGCGATGCGGGCAACTGCGCGGGCGGCGCACGCAAGGGTTCCGTAACGCTCCGCAATCGAGCCCCCGTTGCCGCATCGAGGCGGAAGCCCGACGCGCGTTCACCATCCGCCAGCATAATGTAGCCTTGAGCGTCGATTGGTAAAGCCGTAGCGGCCATAGGCATGTGCGGCGCCTCCGTTGCGGAATTGATTAAAGGCTCCACAAAACTGGCACGTTATGCTTAATAAAACGCGAACAGGCCGCGCTCGGCGTGCGCAATTGATGCAAATTTGAGAGATTTTATGCGATTTACGGGCACGAAAAACTATGTCGCAACGGACGACCTGCGCGTCGCGGTCAACGCGGCCATCACGCTGGAGCGGCCGCTGCTCATCAAGGGCGAGCCGGGCACGGGCAAAACGGTGCTTGCGCATGAGGTGGCAGGAGCGCTCGGCGCGCCGCTCATCGAATGGCATATCAAATCCACGACCAAAGCCGTTCAGGGGCTGTATGACTACGATGCGGTCTCACGCTTGCGCGACAGCCAACTCGGCGACGAGCGCGTGAAAGACGTCCGCAACTATATCAAACGTGGCAAGCTGTGGGAGGCGTTCGCGGCGGACGTGCGCCCCGTGCTGCTGATCGACGAGATCGACAAGGCCGACATCGAATTCCCCAACGACCTGCTGCTCGAACTCGACCGCATGGAGTTTTTCGTCTACGAGACCGGCGAGACGGTGAGGGCCAAGCAGCGCCCGGTCATCATCATCACGTCGAACAATGAGAAGGAGCTGCCAGACGCTTTCCTGCGCCGCTGCTTCTTCCACTATATCAAGTTCCCCGACCCTGACACGATGGCGGAAATCGTCGAGGTGCATTTTCCGGGGCTGAAACAGCGGCTGCTGAAGGAGGCGCTTTCGGTGTTTTACGACATCCGCGAGGCGCCGGGGTTGAAGAAAAAGCCGTCCACTTCCGAATTGCTGGACTGGCTGAAGTTGCTCGTCAACGACGACATCGACCTCAGCGCCGTGCGCGAGAAAGATCAGCGCAAATCCATCCCGCCCCTCCACGGCGCCCTGCTAAAGAACGAGCAGGACATCCATCTGTTCGAGCGCCTGGCGTTCATGGCGCGGCGTCGCGACGGGTAAGGCAGCTCCGTCATCCTCGGGCGAAGCGAAGCGCAGACCCGGGGATCCAGTTCATAAACTGGAAATGCGTTTTTTGCGCTGGATCGCCGGGTCAAGCCCGGCGATGACGAGGTTGGCGGCGGCTACTTTATCTTGAAGCGGTTGCGGATGCCGAGGATCAGCAGGAACAGCGCCGCCGCGCTCAGCAGATTCTGCCCCAGTTGAATGAGCGCGATGCTAGAGGGCGCCTGCGCCTCGCCGTAAAGGCAGGCGTGCACCTGGTTCAGCTTCTGCTCGCTCTCCCAGCCGATGACGAGGAGCGCGTTTTTATAGGCGAGATACAGCGCGTCGAGCACGGCCGCGCCGGGCTGGCCATTGGCGCAGGCGGGGGCGATGAGGCCATTTTTCGACAGCGCCAGATACAGCGCGGCGAACGCCGCCGCTGACATGACCCACAGCCAGAACGGCCGCGCGATCGAGCGCCCGAAATCCGAGAAGGCGTCGTAGAAAACGCCCATCCAGTAGGCCGCCGAATTTTGCTGCCATGGCCACGGCCTGTCCTCACTGCCGCGTTTGGCGCGGATCTCGCCCCTCAGGAACGCCTGCTCGTTGGCGTGGTCGTGGCTCTGAATGGCGAGGCGGCGCAGCGAGCGGTAATTGGCGACAGCGTCCCCCGCCACGCCCGCATCGCCGGGAATGGGCCGCCAGAAGCCGCCCGGCTCCACCTTGCCGGGCGTCAGCGTCAGATTGTCCAGCCGCGGCGCCTCGCGGAAATTGGCTTGGGTGAAATCGGGCAGCGTGTCGAAGACGGCGCCGCGCAGGTCGAAGGCCCGCTCCACGCTGATGGCGGTGAACTGCGCCTCGCGGAAGAAATGCGCGTCGCGGAAGGTGGCGAAGCGCTTGAACGTGGCCTGGAAGAAATTCGCCTTGCCCTCGGCCTCGCAGAATTTGGCGCCGGTAAAGCGGGCGGACTGCTCGAAAACCGCATCCTCGAAGCTGATATTTTTGTGGAACTGCGCATCCTCGAACCCGGCCACCTTATGGAACTGCGCCGCCTCGAACCCGGCCTCCCCATGGAACTGCGCCGCCCCGAACCCGGCCACCTTATGGAACTGCGCATCCTCGAACCAGGCATACCCATGGAACTGCGCCGCCCCGAACCCGGCCTGCCCCGGAAAAACAAAGGCGGAGAAGTCGATGCTGTCGGCTTCAACAAGAATTGACTCGACATTGCCTGCCGCCGCGTCAGCCGCCTGCGCCAG